>Ga0307513_10000155_pt1 | contig 97587 bp, 130 predicted proteins | sample 15_EM_MG_FD_202174 | JGI IMG/M metagenome (GOLD analysis project Ga0307513, IMG submission 202174) | Populus trichocarpa ectomycorrhiza microbial communities from riparian zone in the Pacific Northwest, United States - 15_EM | ecosystem: Host-associated > Plants > Roots > Unclassified | place...
TTTCGCAGTTTGCCTGTAGCTACACACAACCTGTGATGGGGCTTCACTTATCCAGAACAGACCCAGTTGGCACCATCATGGACAATGGCCAGGTCGTACCAGATGACCAGGTTCACCGTCGTTGGGAGTCCCAACGACGGTGAACACGTCACGGGGGTGGAACACCATTTTCCCAAGCTCTTCATTACGCTCCGCAGCGCTGTGTGATAACGTCCTCGGAATTTGCATGCGCGTGAGGGTACGGGAAATTGTCGTGAGCGAAGCTCTCACACGGAATCCCACTCCTGTTGGATTTCGTCCAACCAGATTGCAGGCCATGCCCCCACGAGGGAACGGGCGTAGTCCTCATCTGTAGCAGCTAGAATGTGACATCCATGGCTAGGTGTAGCATTGCGTGTGACTTACCCACACCTCCAGATGGTGAACAAAACCGGGGGAGCTTTGGGGATTGCGGCGGCCATTCTCGTAGTCTCCCCCTGGAGGTAGGATCGGTCAACTCTTTTTCTCAAATCAAGAGTATGTGCCAACCATCACGGTGCGAGAACGAGGTGTGGAGGGGTTGATTGAGCTCCTGGCCCACACAGACGCCCCGTGTCGATATGTTCAGATCTCAGGCTGACAAATTACCCAAATGTGGGAACTGTCATATAACTGTCATTAGATAACTGGTCTGGTGAGCGACCTACGTGTTCACGTAGTGATGCAAACTGCAGTACACATTTGATGCCTAGCAGTCGGGTTCAATACGAACTTAGACTAGCGTCTGGGAACATCCGATACCCCATAACTCCGGGGCCTGGGACCTGATCCCCCCCTGCTTACCATCAAAGAAGACCACCTTCAATTACTTCGTCTCAATGGCCGACGCAGTGAACTCCGATTCTCCACAAGTTAAAATCATGCGCGAGTGGGGCCGGGGGTTCGTAGAGAGGGACTTGGACCTTCTCGAGAAGCACTTGCACAAGGATTTCCGCCACTTCACCTACCCACAATCTCTCGGTATATCAGAGGAAACCAGGGAGGAATGGCTTAAACATATCGCAGGGGTTATCGGCCTTTGGACCGACAATCAGGTGGAGTTATATTGGCCGGGACGCGAACCTCCTCCGCCTTTAAATCCCTCCCACAGACGACCATTCATTCCATCACGGAAGCTCCGGGGAAGGTCATCGTCCACGTCTGTGTCTCAAACGCTCAGATCGACGCCACATCTACCTAACGTGAAACCTGTTCCACAGGCAACCAGCACGATCAAGACCTTAGCCGGGGTTGATATGATTCGCGAGTCAATCTTCATCGGACATATCGTCACCGACGAAGACGGAAGCCTGAAGATCAAACAGATGGAGGATTTCACCGACTCCAAAGCCCATCTCGACTTTCACCAGGCGGTCGCGGAGGCGAGAGCCAAGAAGCAGTAGTATCCTTAGTGTACCTGATAACGGGACACGAGGCTTGTATGGGGGTGGGAAGTTGATGGATCTGTGAGAGCTGTACTACATGCAAACTCTATGTAGAATCAACTGGATAAAACTATAACAAGCTCTACGTATGAATACATTAGAACCGATCCCGAAATCCACACGGAAGCACCAGGTGGGCCCAGTAGATGAAACTCTAGCCAGCACGCTGGAACCGTTCATCAGAGCATTCAGAGCCCAGCGCCCAGTGACGATCTGCCAGCAGCTCCCCCCGTGGGAAAGTCCTTCCGCCTTGCCCCTTGTCATGATAGCAGACGTCGGAGCGGAAACACGCACCATCAAGGTCACGATGGCTGCTTGACTCCATATCTATGTAACCCCGGAGCCAACCCCACCTCATTCGACATGTCGGGCTAGGCCCGGTCTGTCTCGTACATCAATTGTCTGTCGCCATTTGACGCTCAACGGAGCCCAAGTACGAACTAGTGGCTGAGAACGTGCCTGTGGATATACTTAACCCTGGGACCTAAGGCCTGACCTCCCTCCAAACCCTCAGAGAAGACCGCCTCCGCTTCGTCTCAATGTCTGACCCGGAAAACTTGGATTCCCCGCAAGTAAAGCTCATGCACGAATGGGGTCAGGGATTCAGAAAGAGGGACCTGAACCTCATCGCGAAGCAGTTGCACAAGGATTACCGCCACATCACCTACCCGCGATCTCTTGGTAAGCCAGAGCAAACCAAGGAAGAGTGGCTTGAACAGTTTGCGGGGATTATGAGCCTCTGGACCGACCTCGAGGTAAGCTACATTAGTTGCGGCTTGAACCTCCTCCGTTCCTAAATCCCCCCACAGCCGACTATCCATTCCATTACAGACACTCCGGGGAAGGTCATCGTCCACGTCTGTATCCCAAATGTTCAGAACGACGCCGCGTCCGCCTAACATGAAGCTTGTCCCATAGATCACCAATAAGGCGAAAACCCTGGTCGGGGTTGAGATGAATCGTGAATCGATTTTCATCGGGCACATAGTTACCGATGAGGACGGGAACCTGAAGATCAAGCAGATCGAGGAGTTCACAGACTCCAAGGCCCACCTTGACTTCACCCAGGCGGTCGCGGCGGCAAGAGCCAAGAAGCAGTAGTATCCTTGGTGTGCCTGGTGGTGGAGTGCGAAGCTTGCGCGGGCGGGTATGATAAACAAGCAGATTCGTGCGAGCTCTAAATATCATTTCAAGTCTACTCGGTAAAACTACAGTAAGGTCTGCGTACGTGTACATTACAAACCGATCCCAGAATCCGCGCAAGGGCGTCTAGAAACGGGGGCGGAAGAGATACGGAGCACTCCGGTATCTATAAGTACAGGGGTATTGTACAAAAATGAGATGAGAAAGTACAGGTATTCCGAATAATGTCCCAGAGAAAATGCAAAGGAATAGGTGAGGTCTTCTAGATGTAGATGGGAGGGAGAAAAACAGAACGAGAAAAGAAGGAGGGGGAACGGATGGGAGAGGTCACGACCTGTATGGTCGCCGGGTAGGTGCCCTCGTCATGGACTGAGCGGGCTGCTCATCGGTGCGACGGTTCTGTACAACATTGGCCATGGCACCGGTGAACAGAGACCGACCACCGGCGCTGAGCTGCGGCCTTACCCTGGCAGGAGGCCTCGCGATGGTAGCAGCATCAGCGCTGGCGTCGTCCGAACTTTGACTAGGCCTTCCATGCCTCCTAGTCGAAGCCTCCAACTCGGCAGCCAGCGCCCGTTTCACCGAATCCGACACTAAGCTCGTGCGGATAACTTTCCTGCCACCGTGGGTGTCGTCACTCGGACACACGAACTCCAACCGCCAATGCCAAGTGTGTCCTCGAAGGCGCTTTCCCTGAAGCTCATCAAACATCTTGACAGCCTCGTCGACGGAATCGAAGTCAATCGTGGCGTAACCAATGGAAGAGTACTCAATTCCATTAATCGTCCTGCCCCTCCAGCACCGGAAATGCTTGGTCGAGAAGAATCTCATGGCCTCGGTCAAGTAATTGTACGAGAGCACCCCGTCAACCATCCGGAACCAATCCGCGTCCAAGTTATCGATGGCGATGCGCGTGGTGGGCTTCTCACCGTCCTTATCCGTGGGTCGAACAAACTGCCACTCCTGCAGATGGGTCTTCGCAGGGATACAAGCCTTTGGTTTTTCGAGCTTCCAGTTTTCCCATGACTCGGGTCGACCGTCAGACCTGTATAACTTGCAACAGTGGTAATATTGAAGGCGCTGGGGTTCGGGGATCCTGCCACTCCTGCTACTTCCTTCGTCACGACCTTCGTCATCGGAGGATGCCTGGGTGCGAAGATATGACCTAGAGGCACGAGGAGGGGTTTGGAGACCGGGAGAAGGGGGAGATGGAACAGGTACAGCAGGGGCGGGTTCGACGACTTCCTGCGCAGGTGCTTCCGGGGCCGGCTGCAGTTCCTCGACGGGTTCCTGAACCCTTTCTGCAACGGATTCTTCGACTGAAGATAGTTCCCTTAGTCCATGTCTCGGAAGGGGGGAATAAGCAAAGGACATACCGATCGAGTCCTCCAAAGTGGCCGTGAGGATGTCCGACGGTTCTTCCTCAACGGGGGGGTCTTGTGTTTCAGTCTCCTCAGTGGCATCGGTGGCTTCAGGCCGTTCAATGGTTTCAGCAATGTCGAAGGTCTCTGGGCTATCGATTTCCAGGGAGTCAAATGTTTCGAGGTGGACCTCATCGGTGAAAGGCAAAGGTCCCAAATCGTCACCTTCGTCGTCAGACCACAACTTCCCACTGATTGTGATTGGCGAACGGCAAGGATCGTCTCTCACTTCCACGGGGCTCGGGTGTGGTTCCAGTACGGCTTCAGCAGCGGGATTATCGGGGTAGTCATCCGCGTACTCGAGCTCGGAGTCATCGTCGCACCCGGGTTCTTCGTGTTCGGATTCGGATTCTGGTTCGTCGTCAGAGTCGGGGCTAAAAATACCATCCAACTCTTCCTCTTCATCCTCCGAGTTAAATTGCTGTTGCTGGGCAGAATCTTCGGGATCGACATCGGATGGAGGGGAGATGGTGATGCCGGGGATTTCGAAGTCTGGGATCCAGGGCTCAACGTCTTGTTCCAGATCATCCTGGCAAGGGGTGTCGTCTTCAAACAGAGTCTCGTCTTCTTCCGTTATGGTTCCTAAATCGGTAACAATAGCAGCCTTTTCGTCAACATGGACGGGGTCCACACTCGTGTCGGTCGTATCCGAGAGAGATTCCGAGGGAGGGCGAACACCGATTGAAATTTCCTCCCGCGCGGACGCTCGAGTAATAATTCCCAAGTTTACGATGGGTCCATTGACAGGAGGCAAATACATAGTGGGTTCATCGCGAGAAGGTAGATCTGCGGTCGAATCATCTGCAGAAGACGCTGCGATTGATGATTTTTCCACAGAAGGTTCCGGAATGGACTTGACTTCCTCAACCAAAGTGGTAGTAACAAATTCCAGCTTGGCTGCGAGTACTTCTGCTGGAACTGGAGCAGGACAAGCGATCAGGTCCGCAAGGTTTGCGGTCGAACTCGTGACCGTGGTAGAGCCGTCATCGTCGTCTTCCAGTTCGGTATCCTGGAAAAGGACGGTCAGAGGGGCATAATGCGAATGGCCGCAACAGAGGAGACGTACGAATCCAACGGTATCGACGTTCTCATCGATGACGCCATCAGGAGTGGTAGTAACGCTTTTGTCCGAGACTTAATGGGTGGGAAATGAGATTTCAGAAACCAATGGAGAGAAAACGCGTGCGTACCAAGGGAGGAAGCGGCTGGCGCCGTACCGAGGAAAGGGCTTCCATACCCAGAGTCAGCTGGGGAGGAAAGTGGCGAGGCTATTCGACAGTCAGACCGGTATGAAGGGAGCCACAACACGACTTACATTTCTTCTGGAGCTCGTTTTCAAGGGAGGTGTCCAAGGGAGGGCAAAGGGGAGGGGAGGGGGGAGATGGCTGGTCTTGCCGTTTTTGTTGGGCTAGTAAGGGGTTAGATTGTGCGGAGTATAGGGAGATGAGGAGGGACTCACGTGCAAGCCAGAAGGTGGAAGGTTCGGGAGGGGCGGGGGAGAAAATGGGCTCCAGGGGAGCGTGGAATTTGGGGTTGGGGGTCCAGATACGGACAGTCTGCGGAGCGAGGATCTTGGGAGGAAGAAGTCTTGGCGGCGTATCCATAGGTCTTTCGATCTCATCCAGAGGTTCCCTGCGTGAGAGGAGTTTTGAGACGAAGGGGATGACCACCAGGGGGAACCAAATCGAGATGTAGATCGCGGTCAGCGCGTCGAGAACCTGATAGTTGAACAAATCGCGCCAATGAAAGGGACCTTGATATTCGGGGGACACCACAAACACTCGAACGGGAGCCGGGGAGGGATTATCATTGTATCGTGTGGGACAGACTTCCGGGACGACAACTTGTGCGTGGTCTTCGAGCGCGGCCGGGCAGGAAGGGAAGACTTCAATTTGGTGGACGACGTTGGTTTCGACTGAGGCAAATGGGAGCGCCTCGACTGTGGTAGCCTTGAACACAACAGGGTAATCTTGGGGCTCGAATGAAGCGCGGGGGACGGAGAGGACCGAGGAAATTCTCTGATGGATGCCATAACCGAGAGACTTGAATCGAGTTTGGAACCGTTGTGGGACCGTGAGTGGCCCCACAATCATGTAGAACAGGAGCGCCACAATCGCGGCGGGATGTATCAACATCGTGAGCGCGCAGACGCGGAAAACTCTGGGAAAGCGCAAAAAAGTGGGAGATGGATGAAGGTTGGTGTTGTGGTTGTGGTAGAAGGTATTTGAGGTGAAGGGCGACGCGAATGGGTGGCCTGCGAGTATAAAAGGGGGTCAGAGCCACTCCACTGGCGGGCAAGGCCATGGTCCTTATCCCGATCATCGGCTAGATCGAAGTCCGTTGCACGGCTGACTTCAAACCCACGGAATCAATATCGCCTGGCCACCTCCAATCTAACCGCTTTCAATTTCAGGCTGAAAACCACGTTTTCCGAGAGGTAAAACGAACGATAAGAAATTAGATTCTAGATTTTTGCTTTGAGAATGACACCGGGATGTCTCAAAGGTTTGAGCGCGAGGGCCGGTTTGATGGCGGAGTTGACAAGGTAGGCTGGCAGCCATTGTCCAAAGCCCCCCGTCCTGAGACAGACGGACAATGAACAGCCGTCCGCCCGGCAACGGTAACTGTTCGTCCAACAGATTTGAGCTGAATTGGGGGGTAGACGTGCGGCACAGCCCCTCGGTCTGGTCGGAGCAGGGTAGTGAAACCTACCACGCTCAAGTCCGAGAACACTTGCTAGTCTGACTGAAGTCCGAGGAACGGATGCTCCGCCACGCGTTCTGGAGATTAAAGCGAGCTCAATGCATAGGTTCGTACAACGTGTGGTGATCAAAGCGCCCAAACGCCGCCACAGAGAAGCTCAGGGAACGTCCCAGCGGCGGACATTCGGCCTTTATGTCGCGTAGGAAAGAGGATATTTTGTGTCTTTGTTGCGAAAAGGGAGGAAATAAAGGGTAGGTGGAGATGGAGCCGGAGGGAGGGGCGGGACCGGAAAGACGCGGAGGTGGACGATCAGAGGGCGGACTGTGTTGTAAACCACTTTCTTTTTGACCCGACGTCGACTAGCACCTTACCCCTCCTTCTCCCTCTAATCTCCAGAAATGGCGTCCAGAATCGCAGTCAATGCCCTCAAATCAACTGGCAAGTCCCATCGCATTTCGTTCCCCCAGGTGGTCCGTGAGCTGTAACTTCCCGAATAGTTGGCAGGGCCCGACCCCAGGCTTCCCTCGCCGCCGTCTCAAGATTCCAATCGTATGTCTCGGGTGCATGGCGTACGACGGCTCAGCTCACGCGTATTTTGTGTCGTACAGACGGGGAATGTCCTCTCAACCACCAGCTGAAAAGGCCTCTGAAATCATCAACAAGCTCCCGTCTTCTCCCAACTTGGTCACCAAGACCGGCACTGTCATTCTCGGTTCTGGTTTGGTCGCCACCGCCATCTCCCAGGAACTCTATGTGATGAATGAGGAGACTGTGATCGCCGTCGGTTTCTTCTTGCTCCTCGGCTTCATCGCTAAGGTACGCATCAAGTCGACGTACTGTTGAGCTCTCACAATCGTGCTAACGTGTAAATTATATTCCAGTCCGTACGTGAGCCCTACCGTGACTGGGCTGAGACCCAGATTGCCAAAATAAAGGCAGTCCTCGACGGTGCTCGCGCCGAACACACTCAGGCTGTCAAGGACCGAATCAATTCTGTTGGGCAGATGAAGGATGTCGTTTCTATCACCGAGGGTCTCTTTGCTCTTTCCAAGGTTGGCGCGGTTCGAGTTGGCTAAGTAGACTAGACCTAACAACATCCCTCCAGGAAACCGCCAAACTCGAGGCCGAGTCTTTCGTCCTCAAGCAAAATGTTGCTCTGGCTTCCGAGCTCAAGTCCGTTTTGGATTCTTGGGTCCGCTATGAGCAGCAAGCCAAGGAGAGCGAGCAGGCCGCCCTAGCAAAATCCGTCATTGAGAATGTGTTGAAGACGATCCAGGACGAGAAGACACAGAAGGACATCCTTGCAAGCGCTGTTGCTGAGGTTGAGCGTGAGTGCCATCTTGTGATCGGAACCCTGTTCGGACTTGCCACTCACTACTGTTTCCGCCTCCGTTCTGCAGAGCTGGTCAAGTCCAAGGCTATCTAGGGTAGAAACTCGTCGGTCGGCTGTAGCTTGCTCGAACATTAATAGATGTTTCTTATGTCCCGGTGGCTGTTCACATCTTACATAGTTTTTCCTTCGGATTCTGTAGTTTGGCTTTTCGTGCCGGATCGACGCGTCTCCATGATCACAACAACACACCGACGGCCACCCACGCCGTTCTGCCTGACCGCCACATCCCCTCTTCCCTCCTCCTTCCCGCTGACACAGTTCCGATTCGATTACAACGACAATCCATGGATTCCGACCTCATAAAACTCGTGAACAAGCTCCAGGACACGTTTGCCCACCTCGGTGAGGATGACTATGATGTTTGGTACACGAGGAACCCGCCCTGATGATTATACGTCTCAAAAGGTGGTGAACTGGACATGCCACAGCTGGCCGTTGTACGTTCTCTCCCAGTTGAGAGGTGGTTGAATGTCCCTTTAATCCAGTTGCGTCCTGTGAAAGGTCGGGAGCCAGTCTGCAGGAAAGTCCAGTGTCCTCGAAACGTCAGTTGGTTATCCGTGGACTTGCTATTCATCCAGCTGACCTTTGGTCTATGTTATACAGGATCGTTGGTCGAGATTTTCTCCCTCGTGGTCAAGGCATTGTCACCCGTCGGCCGCTTGTCCTCCAACTCATCCACACACCCGTCCCTTCTTCCTCCGATCCCTCATCCTCAGACACCCCTCCAATACCGACACACGCCGAATGGGGGCAATTCCTTCACGTAGACAAACGGTTCACGGACTTCAACGAGATTCGGGAGGAGATCGAGCGAGAGACATTCAGGGTGGCTGGCCAGAATAAGGGTATCAGCAAGCTCCCGATCAACCTGAGAATATACAGTCCCAATGTCTTGAATTTAACGTTGGTAGATCTCCCTGGGTTGACCAAGGTGTGTTCTGTTCGCACCACCGGAATTGCCGACTCCTTGGGGGTTATTGCTTTCGGTCTTTCGCCTGTGGTGACTGATCCCATATGCCACGTTCTGTGTTTAGATCCCCGTCGGAGACCAACCCAGCGACATTGAACGCCAAATACGAAACCTTGTCCTAGACTATATCTCCAAACCGAATTGGTTCGTGTCCCACTGAATCGCGCTACAGGAAGCACGGTTCTGACGGGCGTCTTGCCCGCCTTCAGTGTCATCCTTTCAGTTTCTGCTGCAAATGTCGACCTCGCAAACTCGGAATCGCTCAAGCTCGCTCGGTCTGTAGACCCACAAGGCCGTCGAACCATCGGAGTCCTTACCAAGCTTGACCTCATGGATGCGGGAACAAACGCTAACGATGTCTTGACCGGACGGACGTACCCTCTCAAACTCGGGTTCATCGGTGTCGTGAACAGGAGTCAACAGGACATCAATGCAGAGAAACCGCTGACCGAGGCATTGGATAGTGAGAAGGAATTCTTTTCTACCCACCCGGCCTACAAGAATATCGCACATAAGCAGGGCACCAAATACTTGGCAAAGACGCTGAACCAGGCAAGTTTCAGGGCATCGGCACGTGAAGCTTTTCATTAACCCCCGTAATTTCAGGTGCTGATGAACCATATTCGGGACAAGATACCAGACATGAAAGCGCGTCTCAACACGCTCGTGGGGCAGGCACAACAAGAGCTCAATTCTTTCGGCGATGAAGCACTCTTCGGAGACAAAAACCAGCAAGGAGCGATTGTTCTGCGGGTTATGACCCAGTTTGCTCGGGACTTTGTCTCTTCGATCGAAGGAACCAGCGTCGACATATCCACGAAGGAGCTCTCCGGAGGAGCTCGCATATACTACATATTCAACGACGTCTTCGGAACTGCGTTGGCGAATCTGGATGCGACGGCAAACCTGAGTGATCAGGATATCAGAACGGCTATCAGAAACTCGATGGGACCTCGACCGAGTTTATTTGTCCCGGAGATCGCATTTGATCTGTTGGTGAAGCCACAGATTAAGCTGCTGGAGTCTCCGAGTTCAAGGTGTGTTGAATTGGTATACGAGGAACTGGTCAAGATTTGCCACAACTGCACAAGCTCGGTGAGCCAAAATCCGTTGAACGTCAGGTCCGCCGGTATTGAGGTTATCCGCAGGAATTACAACGGTTCCCCAGCTTCCACGCCCGGGTCGTTGACGTCGTTTCGGAGCTACTGAGGGAGAGGTTAGGACCGACCTCGGACTACACCCAAAGCCTTATCGATATTCAATCCGCGTATATTAATACCAACCATCCTGCGTTTATGACAAACGCACAGAGTGCTACCGCCGCCCATATGAGTTCACCAAACCAAAGGCAGAGTCTCCCTCCTCGGGTTAATAAATCCCAACATCCGCCCCGTCTCCTAGATGACTTACTTCGTTTCCTTCTCTAGCCACAATCAGCGGAACCATTGGGCAACATTGGGATGGTCTCACTTGACATGGACGATGACGAGGAGTCTACCACGTCATCTAATACGACCGAGAATATCTTGAACGGAGGTACTACCAACGGGCGATCCGTTTCCAACACTATTCACGATCGTTCCCGGCTGACGAGTACCTCTGCCCCTCCAGTTAACGGAGGGTTGTCAACCACCGTCGGGAGACATCATCAGTCACAACAGTCGCAGCCTACGAGGAATTCAGCCTCATCCATATCTTCTCAGCATCGTCACCATCACCATAACAGCGCCAGGCGCAGCGATGGGGACAGAATTTCGTCTACATCTTCGTCAACATCTACCGCAAAAGAATCTTTCTTAAACTACTTCTTTGGTCAGAACGGACCTGGGCCTGTGGCGGGAGCGAACATTACAAACATGCCGAGTGAGGTTCATGGTCATCTGATCCGGGGGGGCGGGGCAGTTGGGAGGGATGTTTCTGGACCGGATCTTAATGCGTTCATGCGGACGAGGAACGGACCGACTGGGGACGGAAGCGATGCCGCTTTCGACATGAAGAGCTTGGGGAAACATATCGAAGCCGTGAGTCTTAACTTTCCGTCCTTTCCTTTCGGAGTTTCGGTCGGGGGTGGCTATTGGACTTCTAGTCCAGCGTCCTGTGGGTCCCTTTACCCCTTACGAAGTCACCGACGTCGTGTGATGGACTTGAGAGGCGCCGCCAATCTCCAGGGTCTTTGCATCCTTCCCAACATCACTATTCGGCCAGGACCTGTGATCTTCCCGGCCATTTTTATCCGCAGATATTACTACAGCTAATGTGACCTAAACGCTGGCCCCGTTCCCTTTCTGCTCTTCCTCGCTTGCACCTTCTACCTGTTATTGTGTGGTTAACTCGCTCGAGACGCGGCTAACGTGACGTCGTTTCCTTCCTCATCTTCATCAGACCTCGTTGGACGGCGGCTCGCATCTGAGCCCCAAAGAAGAAATGGAGACCAGCTTGATCCGGTCGCTTATCACGTCGTATTTCGGCATCGTTAGGCAGTCGGTTCAAGACTTAATACCGAAGGCGATCATGCATTTGCTCGTGAACCATACTTCGAGGCACGTTCAGGATAGGTTGGTTTCGACGTTGTATAACCCCGAGTTGTTCTCGGAGCTGTTGCATGAGGACGAGTCACTTGTATCGGAGAGGGCGAGGGTTAAGGCGTTGTTGGATGCATATAAGGATGCGTTCAAGATTTTGTCGGAGGTGAATTTGAAGTCTGGTTGAGGGAATCAGTTGAAGACATACCAACGCTAGCTAATGTTTTGTTTTGTTTTTTGGTGTTTGATTTTCGTCCGTACATCACCTCCCCTATAGAGCTTCAATGAGTGTTTGAGTCAGTGGGGTGATGAGTCGAGTTTGTTCTCCCAGGTTTTGTACAAGAGACGGGCGGCCAGCTTCGTTCGGGCCACCGAAGCCCGGAAGTTTGGCGTGTGAGGTTATAGGTGCACAATTTGTCGTTGCGGATTGATGATCCCGCGTCTGGCAACCGCCGGGCGATTTGCTTCTCCCCCCTCATGCCCGCCCGTCGTGTTGGTCTCACACCCCCCGCGTAGGAGGCGGTCGGCTCGGGGGTTGACCCAAAACTCAAATCTTCCACTTGATCCACCTCCATTTCCGGGAATGTAGTACGAGTGTGTCCACCGAATCCGGGTTGAACGAATCAACCGTCTGCAGTAGCAGCGCTGGAGAAGTTGCTGCCTTCGTCAGTATCAATATCCGGTCGTTCCTGGCTCTCCCGCCCGGAGGCCTCGCGAAATGGAAACTCCCATTTTCAAGGGTGTTTTACAATGTAACATCTATTTGATTCACTTTACGAGTTACCCGGACTTCGTCGGTCCCGCCATCGTGCTATTTTGGTGCGATGTCTTCCGTGCTCCGCCGTCATACTGGTGCCATAAAGCGGTTTTATCGATCTATACACAATGAATGACACGCAAATGTCTGGTATGAAGGAAGACAAAACAATGACAGCTCAGTTCCGACAAACGTGTCCTCCCGGTGCGTCGTGCCCGCCCTTCGTACGCATACAATATGTCGTGTACTGAATGCCGTGTGTAGTGCTGGGAAGGAACGAGATATATGTACCACACCATGGGAATGCAAACGCGACTTCGCCAGGAAAAGAGAAGCCGTGGCGATATGTCGGGGGATACAGCCTCCCATGTCAAACGAAACCCAAGAGGAGAAACTGCGAAGAGGGATACATACAAATGAAGCAAACGCGATATCGAGAACACGAGAACACAAGATGTGGAATGTAACAGCTGGTGGTGGATGGGGCCGGGGTCGAGCGTCGCTTGTTCAGTGCAAGCACTCGAAGGTCGCCTAATAGACGTAATGAATGACTTTACGAAGCGGCGGCGGCGGTCGTCATCGCCGTGGGAGTCGATTCGATTGGGACTGATACCCATTTTTCATCCTTTTTATCAGTTTCTCCCTCGGAGGCGGTAGTTTCCTCCGTATCAGCGTCGGTACCCGTACTGGTGCTAGTATCGCTGCATCACTGTAATTAAGTATCCCCACTCTCGTTGTCCTCACCACTTTTTTGGTAGTACATAAGGCATTGCTCGCAGCTGAGGTATCACCAAGGCGGTCCCAAGATGCGTGGACTCCTTTCGAAGTGAATACTGCCTATCATTTTGGAGGTAAACATGCCGCCAACGAGCAGTAAAAGTATTCACCTTCAAGAGGTTGGTCAGACGTTCAATGTTCGTATCGATACCCATCCATTGGTCGTCAATCCCGGACATGTTAATGAGTGTGCTGTCACAAACGGTGTCCCTGAGGCCATTGAACATGAGAACGAGATGCCGATGGGGGAAAGCACTCACGCAAGCTTAGGGATCCATACTACCTTAAGATTGCGGATGAGATGTAGGATTTCTGTACAATAATCGTTTGCCCCTGCACCCTTGAATATCATCGCGAGGGTCCCAATGATATCCTCGATCTGTCCCCAATCGCCACTGGAAATCGCGGCAGATAATTCTTGTACATAGAAGAGATCACGGATGAGCGTGGTGGTGTTCTCGAATCGAGATGCCGTTTTTTGCTCTTTGTTGGAAGCCGTTTTCGTACGGGGAGGGGGTGGGGGGATGGATCGCCGGGATTTGCGTATGAGCAAATTATATCTGCTGCAACTGCGATGAGCCCACCAGGGGACGGTTCGGATGCAGAGAATGAAGCGAAGTACGGGCACCCGCGTTTATTCAACCCAACACTCCAGCATGCGAGAAGTAGGCCGTCGAGAATCTGAAAGGGGCTGCTACGAAGGGTGTGGAAGTCGAGTTGCGGTGACGAGAGACGTTTCCGATCGAGGACAGTGGAAAACCAGTGGGCAAGCGAACCGGCGCTGTTGATGGACCCTCGATGGACGTGTAATACAGCCCACAGGAGGTTCACCAGCACATCAAATATACCAGGCGTGGGCTGGAACCATTGGATTCGAGTGAACGAGTTCACGTCGTCAGCTCAGACCGTCTTGGCACCCCTAATCCTTGTGTTAGTCGACTGACCGTTGATACATGGGACGGTGAGGTTGCCGAAGTCGTCTTAAACGTTGCAAAGGACAGCGATGTTCCCCTGATTGAGTTCTCCTTAATGGTAGACACCCGTAGCGGGATTTTCTCGGTCTTGTAACCTTGGGGGACGAACCTGCGTTGCTCGTGCTGAAGGTCTGGATGGGATTTACAATGGTGAAATCTAGGAACTCACCTTGCCAATGTTCCGATGATGTGGAGGGAGGGCTGACGTTTGGTACTCCCCAGTTGGCGAAGCGGGGTCTCGGCCCTCACGGTCACGCTTGAGTAACTCCTGGAGACTCGTGTGGTCCGGATTGGCGTTCCGCAACTTGTAAAGGACTGCAATTGCACCTGACTGGACGACATCCTCGCGCTGTTCATAGAACGATGATATGCTGATATTGACGTTATCGTAAGTGGTAAAATAGGGGGACCGGGCAACGGATTGAGCCTCTGCGAGACGCTCCGGGGGGTTCGGGTGGGATATGGTTGATGAACTCACAGGATATGGAGAGATCACAGCGTTCCAATGTGTGGATGCTCTGGCGAGAAGCGCCGCTTGACCCCAAGAAGATGCCTAACAGAGCCTGGGATTGCATCGCGTAGTGAGAGCGATGATGAACCATCTGAGAAATGATGTCCGAAATGATCTATGCAGTGTTGGTAAGGGATTGAAGGAGTAGCAAGGGCGGTGCATATGGCCATCGGGTCCTTCTTCCCCTTCTTCCTCACACGTGTAGCACCCGCGCACAGAAGTTCGCGTAGAGTGGGAGCTTGCCCCTCGAAAACATTTCAGAGGCTCGAGAACGACCATACTTCAACGAAATCTGGTGTGATTTCAGTAGTCCTCGTGGTAAGAGCCCCTCTTGACTTTCCGCATCTCGCGGTCAACAATATCCTAAGCGGGGCCCGGAGACCGTTCCCTTGGGTCTTTCGACCTCCCTTGTATTTGTCGATCCCGGTGAGTGCCGACTCTAGATCATCAAATACCCAACGCCGATATGACGAACAATGGGGACTTGGGTCGCCCGGAATGTGAAATAAGAGGACCTTGAAGAAAACACACGTTTTCTGCATATAATTGAGGACGTTCTCGACTCCCTGAGCAGGTAAATAAGTGGATTGCATGGTCTTATCGCGCTTAACGGCTGTATCGATGGGGGTACAGGGAGCGTGATGTGACCAAGATCACATAACATGTTTTACTGAAGGGGAGCCGCATCCAAATACACCACCCTAACCTAACACCAACAAGTTCAACGTGATCAGGTGTTCGGGGCTGGTCACCGGCCTACGTCCTTCCCACGTTAATAATTTCTCCCGTATCAGGTTTGCCGGAGTCCTCCGCGTAGGTTGCCGGTCCGCAGCCTAGTATCCCTCCATAAGATGAGGGTAGCGGCTGGTTTGATCTCATCTCCTACAGCCTGTCGGCTAACCTCCGTATCTGTTCTCTCCCGGGTGCACCACATTCGAGGAGGACGTGTTCCATCCTTCGGATTCGGTAGTTTTGCTTTTCGTACCGGGTCGACGCGTCCCCATGATTACAACAACACACCGACGGCCACCCACGCCGTTCTGCCTGACCGCCACATCCCCCCTTCCCTTCTCCTCCCCGCTGACACAGTTCCGGCTCGATTACAACAGCAATACATGGATTCCGACCTCATAAATCTCGTAAACAAGCTCCAGGACACGTTTTCCCACCTCGGTGAGGATGACTACGATACCTGGTACACGAGAAACCCGCCCTGATGGTTATACGTTTCAAAAGGTGGCGAACTGGACATGCCACAGCTGGTCGTTGTATGTTCTCTCCCAGTTGAGAGGTGGTTGAATGTCCCTTTAATCCAGTTGCGTCCTGTGAAAGGTCGGGAGCCAGTCTGCAGGAAAGTCCAGTGTCCTCGAAACGTCAGTTGGTTATCCGTGGTCTTGCTATTCATCCAGCTGACCTTTGGTCTATGTTATACAGGATCGTTGGTCGAGATTTCCTCCCTCGTGGTCAAGGCATTGTCACCCGTCGGCCGCTTGTCCTCCAACTCATCCACACACCCGTCCCTTCTTCCTCCGATCCCTCATCCTCAGACACCCCTCCAATACCGACACACGCCGAATGGGGGCAATTCCTTCACGTAGACAAACGGTTCACGGACTTCAACGAGATTCGGGAGGAGATCGAGCGAGAGACATTCAGGGTGGCTGGCCAGAATAAGGGTATCAGCAAGCTCCCGATCAACCTGAGAATATACAGTCCCAATGTCTTGAATTTAACGTTGGTAGATCTCCCTGGGTTGACCAAGGTGTGTTCTGTTCGCACCACCGGAATTGCCGACTCCTTGGGGGTTATTGCTTTCGGTCTTTCGCCTGTGGTGACTGATCCCATATGCCACGTTCTGTGTTTAGATCCCCGTCGGAGACCAACCCAGCGACATTGAACGCCAAATACGAAACCTTGTCCTAGACTATATCTCCAAACCGAATTGGTTCGTGTCCCACTGAATCGCGCTACAGGAAGCACGGTTCTGACGGGCGTCTTGCCCGCCTTCAGTGTCATCCTTTCAGTTTCTGCTGCAAATGTCGACCTCGCAAACTCGGAATCGCTCAAGCTCGCTCGGTCTGTAGACCCACAAGGCCGTCGAACCATCGGAGTCCTTACCAAGCTTGACCTCATGGATGCGGGAACAAACGCTAACGATGTCTTGACCGGACGGACGTACCCTCTCAAACTCGGGTTCATCGGTGTCGTGAACAGGAGTCAACAGGACATCAATGCAGAGAAACCGCTGACCGCGGCATTGGATAGCGAGAGTGAATTCTTTTCTACCCACCCGGCCTACAAGAATATCGCACATAAGCAGGGCACCAAATACTTGGCAAAGACGCTGAACCAGGCAAGTTTCAGGGCATCGACACGTGAAGTTGTTCACCAACTCCCGTGATTACAGGTCCTCATGAACCATATTCGGGACAAGATACCAGACATGAAAGCGCGTCTCAACACGCTCGTGGGGCAGGCTCAACAAGAGCTCAATTCTTTCGGCGATGAAGCACTCTTCGGAGACAAAAACCAGCAAGGAGCGATTGTTCTGCGGGTTATGACCCAGTTCGCTCGGGACTTTGTCTCGTCGATCGAAGGAACTAGCGTCGACATCTCCACGAAGGAGCTTTCCGGAGGAGCTCGCATATACTACGTATTCAACAACGTCTTCGGCACTGCGTTGGCGAAGCTGGATGCAGTGGCCAACCTGAGTGATCAGGATATCAGAACGGCTATTAAAAACTCGACGGGACCTCGACCGAGTTTGTTTGTCCCGGTGGCCGCATTTGATCTGTTGGTGAAGCCACAGATTAAGCTGCTGGAGTCTCCGAGTTCAAGGTGTGTTGAGTTGGTATACGAGGAACTGGTCAAGATTTGCCACAACTGCACAAGCTCGGTGAGCCAAAATCCGTTGGTGAACGTCAGGTCTGTTGGCACTGAGGTCAGCCGCAGGAATTACAACGGTTCTCCAAGTTCCACGCCCGGGTCGTTGATGTCGTTTCGGAGCTATTGAGGGAGAGGTTAGGACCGACCTCGGACTACACCCAAAGCCTCATCGATATTCAATCCGCGTATATTAATACCAACCATCCTGCGTTTATGACGAGCGCACAGAGTGCCACCACCGCTCATATGAGTTCACCAAACCAAAGGCAGAGTCTCCCTCCTCGGGTCAATAAATCCCATCATCCGCCCCGTCTCCTAGATGACTTACTTTGTTTCCTTCTCTAGCCACAATCAGCGGAACCATTGGGCAACATTGGGACGGTCTCACTTGACATGGACGATGACGAGGAGTCTACCACGTCATCTAATACGACCGAGAATATCTCGAACGGAGGTACTACCAACGCCATTCATGATCGTTCCCGACTGACGAATACCTCTGCCCCTCCAGTTAACGGAGGGTCGTCAACCACCGTCGGGAGACATCATCAGCCGCACCAATCACAACCTACGAAGAATTCAGCCTCATCCACATCTTCTCAACATCATCACCATCACCCTAACAGCTCCGGGCGCAGCGATGGGGATAGAACTTCGTCTACGTCTTCGTCAACATCTACTGCAAAAGAATCTTTCTTAAACTACTTCTTTGGTCAGAACGGACCTGGGTCTGTGGCGGGAGCGAACATCACAAACATGCCGAGTGAGGTTTATGGTCATCTGATCCGGAGACGTGAGGCGGTTGGTAATGCGTTCATGCGGATGAGGAACGGACCGACTAGGGACGGAAGCGATGCCGCTTTCGACATGAAGAGCTTAGGGAAACATATCGAAGCCGTGAGTCTTAACTTTCCGTCCTTTCCTTTCGGAGTTTCGGTCGGGGGTGGCTATTGGACTTCTAGTCCAACGTCCTGTGGGTCCCTTTACCCCTTACGAAGTCACCGACGTCGTGTGATGGACTTGAGAGGCGCCGCCAATCTCCAGGGTCTTTGCATCCTTCCCAACATCACTATTCAGCCGGGACCTGTGATCTACTGTGACCTAAACGCTGGCCTCATCCCCTTTCTGCTCTTCCTCGCTTGCACCTTCTACCTGTTATTGTGTGGCTCACTCGCTCGAAACGCGGCTAACGTGACGTCATTTCCTTCCTCATCTTCATCAGACCTCGCATCTAAGCCCCAAAGAAGAAATGGAGACCAGCTTGATCCGGTCGCTCATCACGTCGTATTTCGGCATCGTTAGGCAGTCGGTTCAAGACTTGATACCGAAGGCGATCATGCATTTGCTCGTGAACCATACTTCGAGGCACGTTCAGGATAGGTTGGTTTCGACGTTGTATCGTCCCGAATTGTTCTCGGAGCTGTTGCATGAGGACGAGTCGCTTGTGTCGGAGAGGGCGAGGGTCAAGGCGTTGTTGGATGCATATAAGGATGCGTCCAGGATCTTGTCGGAGGTGAACCCGAAGTCGGGTGGGGGGAATCAATAGAAGAGTGATATACCAACGCCAGCTAATATCCTGTTCTGTTTCATGGTGTTTGATTTTCGTCCGTACATCACCTTTCCTATAGAGCTTTCAATGAGCGTTTTACGAATCCATCCTCAAACGTTGAGGTCCATTATGGCCCATCGGAAGGGGTAGAAGAGTCTAACACGCGGAGCCTGCACAGATCCGGGTGTTGGGGAATAGATCAGTGGGGTGAGAGTCGAGTTTGTTCTCCCAGGTTTTGTACAAGGGGCGGGCGGCCAATTTCGTTCGGGCTACCGAGGCCCGGAAGTTTGGCTGGGTGCGAGGTTATTGGTGCACAATTTGTCGTTGCGGATTGATGATCCCGCGTCTGGCAATCGCCGGGCGATTTGCTTCTCCCCACTCATGCCCGCCCGTCGTGTTGGTCTCATCGAACACACCCCCCGCGTAGGAGGCGGCCGGCTTTGGGGCTGACCCCAAAAGCTAAATCCTCCACTTTCCAGGCACGTTGAGGCATGGAACTGCGAGGACTGTGTCCACCGAATCCGGGTTGAACGAATCAACCGTCTGCAGTAACAGCGCTGAAGAAGTTTTTGCCTTCGCCAGGATCTATATGCGGTCGTTCCTGGCTCTCCCGCCCGGAGGCCTCGTGTAATGGAAACTCCCATTTGATCCACTTTACGAGTTACCCGGATGTCGTCGGTCCCGCCATCGTGCTATTTTGGTTGCGATGTCTTCCGTACTCCGCCGTCATACTGGTGCCATAAAGCGGTTTTATCGATGTATACACAATAAATGACACGCAAATGTCTGGTATGAAGGAAGACAAAACAACGACAGCTCAGTTCCGACAAACATGTCCTCCCAGTGCATCATATGCCCGCCCTTCGTACGCATACAATATGCCGTGTGTAGTGCTGGGAAGGAACGAGATATATGTACCACACCATGAGAATGCAAACACGGCTTCGCCAGGAAGGGAGAAGCCGTGGCGATATGCCGGTGGATACAGCCTCCCATGTCAAACGAAACCCAAGAGGAGAAACTGCGAAGCAAGGATACATACAAATGAAGCAAACGCGATATCGAGAACACGAGAACACGAGAACACAAGATGCGGAATGTAACAGCTGGTGGTGGATGGGGCCGGGGTTGAGCGTCGCCTGCTCAGTGCAAGCAGCCGAGCCGGGTCGCCTAATAGACGTATTGAATGACTTTATGAAGCGGCGGCGGTGGTCGCCATCACCGTGGGAGTCGATTCGATTGGGACTGATACCCATTTTTCATCCTTTTTATCGGTTTCTCCCTCGGAGGCGGTAGTTTCCTCCGTATCAGCATCGGCACCCGTACTGGTGCTAGTGCTGGACGTGGCGAGACTCGTGGTAGAACTGGTCGAGGTTCCGGCTCCGATCGAGACCGCGGCCGCGCGTGACTTGAGTTTTGCCTCCTGAAAGAAAATAGACGGCTCATTGAGCATCCTGCCGATGAATACGGAATTGATGAACTCGTACGAGTTTAGCCAACTTCTCACGTTCCTCCTTCTAGAAAACCTTGAGGTTAAACGTGGGAAGATGCAGGACAAACAGAAGAAAAACTGACCTCCTTTTCCTCCCGCTCCTTTCGTTCCTTTTCTTCACGTTCCTTTTTCTCTTTCGCCTCGCGCTGACAGAAGTGAGTGGGTTAGACCCTAACGAAACGCCGATTACGTGAGCTACAGACCTCTTCCTTCTCCTTTTTCATCTTCTCCCGCGTCTCGCGCTCTTTGATGACCCTGCATGAGCGGGAGCAGATAAGCCGGGTGGCATCCTCTATCACCGGGGAAGCAGATTGAGTTCTCACCATTCAGCGACCTCTTCCACAGCCTCCTTTGGTCGAGTCTTGTTCCTAAGGAGGTATCCTTGGAGGGCAGCGACCTGGAGGAGCTCATCAGCCAAGCGCAGAGATGCGGACCGGGACTCCACCCACGCTCATCTCGTCATCGGGGACAGCTTCACCGAAGCGCTTTGCAAGATCCGCAAGTTCAGCCTCCTCTAGGAGCGGCATGGAATGGGTCTTCCGCTTCGGTTTCGGTTTCTGTTCGGCTTCCTCTCCTTCTTGCGACGTCGACGGTGTGAGAGGTTCTGGACGTTTAAAAGGGAAGAAGTTCTTGAATATCTCTTCGGCTTGCCACTTGGTCGCGTTTTTGAAGTTTATCCAGACGTCCATCCTTCCCGGTCGGCTCAGGGCTGGATCTAAGCGCTCTATATGGTTTGTGGTCGCGAAAAGTAAGCTACGGATAAGCAACGTTAGCTCAATCGGGAGGTATTGAGGTACCAAGGAGGGAACTCACCGTCCCTCGGCAGCGGCAACCCCATCCAGACTGTTCAGGAGACCACTCAAACTGAGAGTGGATTCTCCGTCGTCGGAGTCTTTTTTGCTCGTGGTCGTAGTACTGCTTACGGTTACGGGAGCACCCGTGGACTTTTCATCTCGTGATACACCACGAGTGAAGGCAGCGTCCAAGTCTTCAAGGAGCAAGATACACCTGACACACGTTGGTCAGAGATAAACAAAGATGAAACACCATGAGGCTCGACTGACCTCGATGGAACACGTCCCATGAGCTTCGTCAACTTGTTATCGCTCATCCTAAGCCAAAGTGAGTTACTTGTGACACAACAAATACGAGGCTCCAAGATAGTGATAGCGGGGCTACGCTTACCCCTTAGCCGAGAGGCTGACGACGTAAATATCGAGACCCAATTCACCAGCTATTGAGTGAATCAAAGAGGTTTTCCCACTATAATCGGGAACGCCGATCAAAACACTATTCGGTGACGGGGTGGGTAATGGTCACGTACCTCCCAGGAACACCGTGAAGGAGATAGCCACGACGGAACGGAATACCTGAAGTGATTTGTAAAATTATTGTCAGATCCGTGGAGACCTTGTTCCGTAATTGGCGCCACGAACCTCTCTCGGCGTACCTGGGCGAGCCTCCGTCAGTTCCCATTATACTTTGGGTTTGGAGGAAGTAGAACGACGTACCAATCCTCGGAGTGTAAGAAATCTTTGCAGTCGGCAAGGAGCATGTCCTTGACGCCCGGTTCCAGGACGATAGAACTCATGGGCCGCTTCTGACGGGCACCTGTCCACGTCCAACATCCCCAAGTTCTGAACCTAAGGCTTAGCGACCCGACTCGCAAAGATGCGGATCAAATACTTACGTATCAGCCATGTAGATATGAACTCTGTGCTCGGCGTCCTTTTCATACTCGCGTTTTGCTTCAAGAACGAGTTGCTTCAAGATGTTGTTATTACGTGCGACGACGCTACGGATGCCGTACGGTGAGCATCCGTGACGCTGTGGATGATCGAAGGGAGAAGAGGGGAGGGGCCCACCTGATCTTCAACTCTGAGGAGTGCCCGTAATCCTTATTGCGCTTCGTCCTCGTGATCTTTTCAGGGAAATTAAAACGGGGTCAGGGTGACCTTGGAGGATAAACAGCTTACCCTCAGCCAATGGCCTCGGTAGTATATTGTGTGCGTAGTTTCTGACGCGTGATCGGGACCAATGCCATGATCGGAATAGCAATTGACATACCTGGGCTTGGCTCAAAGGCGACCTTGCGCTTCCTGTGGCCGTGAAAAAGCGACTCGTCCTCTTCTTCGTCCTCGAAGAGGTCACCGGTCGTGGACTGGGTGACGGCGTTTCGGCCAACAGTCCTTGTCGTAATGTCAAACTCTCTGCTTCGTCCCCATGCAGGTTGCTGGACAGATCACAAGGTCGATCGCAGAAAAGCACCAAGCTCGAACGAGCGCGTACCTTAGATAGCCAGTGTAACAACCTGTGATCATAGAAACGTAACCATTTAAATTAACACACCCCGAGAACGAGGGGTGCGAAGGGAACGTACCAATCATACTATGCGGGGGCGAATAGGCCAGCGCCAGTTCAGCTCCGGACGCCACCGTGAACGAATGTGTGGAACCACTTACCGGATAGTCCTCCTGGGAGAAGTGCGCGGTCAAGAAGAAGGCTATTTTGGGGATTTGCCGTTGAGCATGTGTTGTACGGATAAGGAGAAGAGAAATGGAATTACAGTCTACAAACCCGTTCCAGGCGGAGACGGACGCTCTGCGGGCGGTTTCCATCGTACCACCAATAACGACGAGTTTCTGGAAGAAAACGGGTGCGTTGGCATTCCTCGGTGGCTCTAGAGAGTGGTTCTGAGTTCTGCAGACTCACCAACGTGTCATTTATCGTGCCCGAAGCCAGGGGGGATAGCAGATTTTTAACTTTGTCCATTTCTCGAGGACCAGGAGGGGGGGGTGGGGGACGGAGAGGACGAATCCAAGAGCTACGGCGTCCGTGCCCAGGCGTGCGGTTTATTTATACGGCAAACGGACCTCGTGTCCGGGAGAGTGTGCGTTTGACAGTAATTACTAGATAACACGGGGCGAGTGGATTGCGGTTCTCCGGCTATGCGCATCATCGCGCGAGTACGAGTTCTTATAGGGAGGCACGACTCCGAAAAGAGATAAGCTGTATTGCTGTCTTCAAAGTACATCACGGTCTGGATGGCTACGGTCTCTTGTACGTTTACCATGCAAGTCGCGTTCGCAAGGAGTAATCGAGAAGCTACGACAACTAGCGGAGCCCTCCAAACAACGTTGTCCCCCGTAATTGAATATTCGAGGGTAACGTAGCCGAGCCACGTGCCCCACGAGCTTGATCTCATCCGCACGCGTTGGTAGGCGATGGTTAAACCTGGCAAAAGGCGTCCACGGCCCACTGAAAACTGTTTCTGCCACTTCCTGTTCCAGCGCCGCAGCAGAAAGATGCTAGCCATGTTTGACCCTCCTTCTGACCAGAAGCTGAGATAGGGCCCAGGCGGGAACCTGGCCACGAAGATCAAGAGAAGCCTTGGGCAATGACATAACCCGTTCCCGCCAAGACGTAAAATAACGCGGTTGTATTCGAACGGGTTGCGAAAACTCATTGGCGATTCCACTCAGCGGTACGTGCCCCTTTTCAATACGCGGTCAATTTATGAGTTCGCGCGTCGTGACAGATACCCTCGCAAGGGGGTGTTTTCAGAGAAACGAGCGTGGCCCTTCTTTGAGTAGGTGGCGTCTTTTCTAACGCCCCCAACACAATGGGGCCAATAGCCATCACTGGAACGGAACATACTCTTGGGGTTACGGCTTTCTAGAAACCGGGAAGGTCATAATCGTAATCCTCTTCGTCGTGTTGTACACAAACGCCTGGCCACGAATCCGCACGCAACTGGCTGGTCGTGAACGAAGGAATCCCTCCTTACACCGAAGCGGGTGGGATCTCGATAAAGCCACACCAAGGGGGGTATCCTAGGGCGCTGAAAATTAACTCCACCACCGATCGCAAGCCCCTCAGGTGAGGTGAAAAATCGGTCGGAGCGTAGGTAACTACGCACACCCCCGAGGCTTCGGAACCCCTGTGGCACTCGCAGTTGCAGCCGTCCCACTCAAACATCAAACCGAGAGAATTCAGCGTATCGGGCCGAAGAAAAAACCTGGTCACCAAGGACAAGTGAGACGCTTTCGTGGAACCGGCGGGTTACGGCCTTCATTCAGTCATTTTTGGACTGAGACAGCTGTAAAATTATGTCACAGACGCACCATGCTCCTAAACACACAGCGGCGGATGGGAACATAAAACCCGACAAGTGCTGAAGATTGCAGGACATTGTAAGGAGATGAATTCAATCAAGAAAGAAAAGATGCAATCTTCGGGGTTTCGGGCAACGTTTTCACGACTCAAAACCACGTTCACTCACATAGGAAAACGCCCACAAACCTGAGATCGTGTCACGGAGCAAAATCGCCGTCGATCGTTTATCTCCCCCTGACTACTCATCACACAAATACAAATTGCAAAGAGTTTTGGTGACGCGAAATCGTCATTGACATCGTCGTAGTTCGGATTTGAAAATGAGACAATGAATCGCCCGCTAGAACCCCAGCCGTGGAAGAAAGAAAACTTACTGACGTGAAGTGGTCGGTTAGAAACTTGAACATCGACATCGGGGCGACCTCCGAATTGCTTTTGGTCCGAATCGGATTGGCGAAAGAAAGTTGCATGTCGACCGGATGGGTCCGCGATCACGGCACATTCACTGTAGAGTTTTGAATTCGGAATGGGGGTCTTTCGGCACCAAGGATAATTTGTACGTCCGATAAACACACCCACAGATCTACGAGGTACGTAATCGACGGCTCGATATTGGCTGGACACAAGGTAAAAGCCCAGGGGGGGGAGTCTCGGTCGTAGAATTGGTGTGGAACACAGCAAGGGTGGGACCCGAAACGCCTGTTCAATCAGACACAGAGTTTGTTTATGTGACACAACTCGTTTGTTGCTTAAAAGGGCTGCACGTAAAAGCGTTCTGAGAGTACGCACACCTGACCAAGGTGGTATAAAGAACTGCGACGTAACCAGTGGACATTGTGCCTGGTGGGATTTTGAAACCAGACAGGTGGGATGAGGGGCGAGGGTGAACTTGGGTGTATTGTGGGGAAAAACCCTAACAATTAGGGAAACGATCTATGAAATACATAACATCTGCAAAGACGAGGTGTCAGTTTCTTTTGGGATGTGACAAGATAGTACTCGCCTGAAAAATTAGGAACAACCGTAAGAGCATCTCAATCTCGCCTTAACACGCCGATTTCTATGTCATCGAGAGGGTTGTCTGCGGGGACGGCCAAGCCTTCATTCATCTCCCGTTTGACACACAGCTGCTCAGTGACGATGACGGTACCAGCGCAGCCTGCCAATAGAATCACCCAAAAGAACAGAGATGTCGGGACGGAAGAGGAATAGTAGGTTGTCAAAACCAAATGGTTGAAGATGAGGGTAAGGGCGAAATCGAGGATCATTCGTGGCCGTCGTACGAGGAAGTATAGGGAATACACGCTGGATACGGTGGAAGTAGTTGTAAGCCTCTAAATAACGTGGGGAAAGGGAGAACTTACTCGACGCATGAGGCCACGAGCCAGCAGAATGCGATTATCCACCCACGAATGGGGTCGATTCCGGACCATTGCTGATCGTCGAACCCTTTAAGGTCAAGCTTACGACCACCACTCCAAGCGCCGCCGTATACTTCCCACCTATCCTTACGATTCCAACCCTGGACGGTTGGTCTCCCAGCCATCTCCCTCCAATCCATCACCATCCCTGTCAAACCCAGATACACAGGGTCAGAATCTGTCCGCAAAAGACCGGAGCAGGGAGACGTACCAACATTTGCGGCACCCCCTTCATAGTTGAGCGAATTTTGTTCGGCGAATAACGTCAGGAGCGGGGGGATGAAGACGGATAACGCGAGGTAATGGATGGTCTGGACTGATACAATCTTGGTGCGGGTGAGTCGGAGGGAAGGACGGCGTCGTCATTCGAGGCCATTCACCTGGGATATGAGCAGAACTGGATCCCAACCCGACGTCCTTGGAGGGGACATTGGAAGCGGGTCCACGTGGCGGAGTCGGTGCCTGCGCGGCTGTACGGCCCGCGGCCGCCGCCGTCCGGCCAAGGCCATCGACGGAAATCGTCGGAGGATGAGAACTCTGGGGGTGTGAGCTCTAACGAAGGTCTATCGAACGGGTAAATACGTATATTCTTGGATCTCAGTCACAAACCAATCCTGAGAGGCATGACCTCGCTACGTGGGTCTGGTTTACGTTTATCTGTCAGTTTCCTAACACTCCGGCCGAGATAGATATGCTGGCACGCCAAGGGATTGACGTTACCCCTTCGCGCCTTCCACCACCCCATCCCAACTCCTGTTTCCTGCAAGGACATTCATGAGCGCGAAGAGAGCTTGTATTGGATGCAGGTGAGTGCTCCAGATCTCATCTCATGTCAACCAGAGTTTCATGCAATCGCAGAGCTAAGAAAATCGTGAGTTGTATAGCCACTCATCTGGGCGGCGCTCTTGAACAGTTCCGTCGATGTTTGACTCAACAGAAGTGCATTCCGGGCCCTACTACCCAACGCTGCAAGCGATGCACGACACAGGGATTAAACGATTGCGTGTACGAACCGATCAAGAAACGGGGAATAGGAACCACCCTTCGTATGAGGGAAGCGTGTCAACGTTGTCGGTCAGCGACCCCACTGTCGACCGACTTTGAGTAAGAACGCTGATGATAGACCTCCCGACCGTACAGAGGAAGAAAGATAGTGAGTGATTGCCTTCGTTACCAGGCACCAACGTTGCTAGATAGACTCAGACACAATGCACCCATCCCCCAGAAATGCGACACCCAACGACCGTGCACCGGATGCGTTCAGGCGAACAAGGCCACGGAATGTGCACAGGAAGACGATAGCTCTCCGCCCCATCCCTCTGACCGTCTCAAACCCCCATTACGGGGTGAGCCTGGTCCCTCAGATCTAGGTTCAAGGGACATCGTGAAAGCAGTCCCAGGATTCCCCACCAAGTCACTTGTTACTACCATCACCAAGCCACCGCCCAGACCAACTCCGCTCGCTCACGTGTATGACGATTCCCCCGGTTACAATAGCCTACAATCCTGGGCACCGCCGGAACCCCAGATACGTGCGCTTCGCGAACCCGAGAGACACACCCATCCCCGTATTATACTTCCACCATTTTCTGTGCTGTTGTCTCACTTATCCCCCACGATTCCACCTGAACCTCATGTCACATTATCGTCCCTTGGAGCTGAGCGGTTCCAACTTTCCGAAGCAGCTCTGGGGGACCTGGACATGAAGTTGTATGTGTCTCGAGTTTTCTGGTCGTCAATGGAACTAATCCTTTCCTGTTAGCCGGTTGAGTTTGTTATGCCGGCTGAACAAACTAGGAATGCGCTTCACTCCCAAGAGACAACAGGCCCTTTTACACGGGGACGTTTCGGGGGTCGTTATTCACCCGTTCTTTATATATGGTGCTCAAACTCTGGGCATGTACTTCTGCGAGGGTATGGACGATTCGCCCGCTATGGTTCGGTTCCAAGCGAGATACCTCCAGAAGACTTTGGAATGTTTCATGGACATCCTCAAAGGACATGATTGGGAGCTCAAAGCGCAGGTGGGGCTCTGGGCTACTGCCGGATCCATCATCATACCGGACCGTGGCCGCGCCCCCGTATACATCCGCAAGAGTTGTGAGGTTGTTAACACTGCGGGGCTTCGGTTTATCCCAACGTATGGTCGACCACCAGAGTTTTCTGAAGACCTTCACGAGAAGCTGTCGGTTCTCTCACAAATCATATATTTCGAGAACTTCTTGTTCTTGACATGTGGTGGGGCGGAACCGACGATGACGGCGAGGATCGAAGAGGAGTTTAGACATCAACTCCAGGTACGGCCTGCCTCCTCGTCGTTTGTGTTGCGTGTTCAGCGTCACCCAATAGGACGTTTACCCGGTGCTCTTCAAGATCTGTCCGTTGGCCATGCGCACCCAAACCATTCTCCTGGTTAGAGATGCGGTGATTACGCTCAACCTTCGCCCGGCTAATGGCAAGTATTATTTTCTGTCTGTTCCTGCCGTACCAACGGTTGATCGTGTTCCGTGGTTGTTAGAGGCCCATCTTCACATGTGGAGACAATCATGCGGTCAGCTAGTGGCCGTCCTAGACAACCATTCTCACTCCCTGCTGTCCAATTTACTGAGGTTCCAAGAGCTTGGGGACAATGGCGGCGCAGGGATGATCAGGAGCTGCTGCGTCATTAGCTTCGCCCATCTCGCTCTCTTATGTGAGGTGTTCTGTGGGTTCGGGCCGGCTGGTCAGACAGCAGTGGAAATCCTCTGTGATTCGGCGCTGGAGCGGTTGAGTGAGCTGTCCGAGGATATGCGGACTGAGGAATATACCCGCCTCGATCTACTACTTGGGGTACGTGTAACTCTACACTGCTTGGCAAACACCGCTGATGGGAACGTTGCACAGGTATCTTGGAGAAAGGCGTTACAAGTCTTTGACGCTCGTCTCACTTATGTCCCTCTCGCGTACGCCGCGAAGTTACGGCATTGTAGGGAAGTCGTTGCAGAGGTCTATTCTGATTTTGTGGCGAAACTTCCGGGCGTCGAGCTCCCAGCTCTTGCTAGACGGACTAAACTGGAGGACGGTCGCACAGAAAGATCGCGGTACCCGAATCTGATACCGACTGAGGAGAAGCAGCGGCTCGGGTTATAATGGCATAAGTACGGAGTATGTAAACATGTATAGGTATTCTTGGGAGAGGCAGTACTCCCTAAATACCCATACCTCCTCCACTCCCCCCTCATGGATTTTCGGCTCGGTTCTCCTCTTATACTTCCTCTTCCACACAACTAATGTAACTGTTTGGTTGGAATCATCATAACCACGGGTTTCGTCTCAATATCCGTGTTGGTCTGAGTCTAGGCGTCCGAACACGCCAACATGTCAATGTCTGCAGAGTCAACGAGATCAGCCGTGGTGTTGACCTGGGCCGCGGATCATGAGATCATCGGGGGCATGACTAAACGGTAACCAACGGATGTCCCACCACTCGATCTTCATCCGGATCCTCCTTGCGACATGAAATCTATTCGCCGGTTGCAGCTGCGCCTACTTTACCACGTTCGTCAATTGCGCCGTCCCCGGGGCCCGTTGCTCCGCTTCCCGCTCGGCATCTCCCGCGCACGCCTGACCCCAAACCGCCCGCCACACTTTGCAAGAAGCACCTCGTATCATCCATCTCAATGGTCTTATCACGGTGTCTTGGACGGGTGACGTGGGAATATCAGTATGGATTCCATTAAATAGTGTCTAGGCCCCGGATATCCGCATTTCGCGTCTGTTCAAATCGCCCAGCTCCCGTCATCTTCGGCTCGCTCTGAAGGCTTAACCAGAAACGGGCATCGGATCTACTACATGGTATGAACACTATAAATACAGATGGTGAAAAGTGATAACTCAAACAATTCCCAGGTATGGCGGCTACCACTGCTCTTCGCGAGGCTTTGAACCAAGGAATCTCCTCCGGGAGCCTCATCGACACCAAGATCATCTTGTACTCGTATCGGGACTCCTCTGGTCGTGTCTGTCGGCCGAAGGCGCTCTATACAAATAGCCACGTCCTAAGGACAGTCCCTCACTTCGACGGTGGTGAGTCCACCGCCACACTCGATACTGCTTACGCAGAGCCTCACACCATCGTTTTCAAAGTGCTCTTCGGGAATTTCGCAGAATCCCAGTCAAAAGACTTCAGCAAGGAAGGAATCGACAAAGAGGAAGACTATGGATATTTGTCCGACAGCGATCTTGAGGACGACGAGGACGAAAAGTACGCCTCGCTCAAACCCGCAAGCGGATCGGGTGCTCGTCCATTCGACCCGTTTGCAGTTCCTGGGGAGGAAAAGGTTGTCTGGGAAGAGCACGAGGAACATGTTGAAAAGGGGAAGGTTATCGAGATCCCAGACGTAGCATTCGTGACGTGAGCTCAAACTAACAATCACTCCAGCGTTTCATTGACATGAAATCAGGTTCCAAGCATTTTTAATGTATCTCTACACGGACACGATAGAGTTCGCGCCGTTCGGGTCTGAAGATAACCGTAGATCGCGAAGCGCTGAAATCGTCACACCACCTGATGATAAGGTCCCCCGACCGTCCCCAAAATCTATATACCGGTTCGCGGACAAAGTCCGTTCCGGGTCTTCCCAATCGGCTCAGGATATTCTGCAACTGACAAACTCTTGTTCCAGTACGACGTCCCAGCGCTCAAGACCCTTGCTCTGAATCACATCCGGAGTGAGGTTGGAAAATGCGAAATCATTGAAGAGTCTTTCAGCTTATTCGCCTTCCAGTTAGTGGAATGCATCATTAAAATTGGCTGCATGCTGACAGAGAGCTCCAGATACGACGAAGTACGGAGTCTCTACATCAACCAACTCGCGTGCGCCTGGATGGAGGACTCGACGACAGAATCGATTCGCGCTAGTGTCAAAGAAAAGGTCAACAGTTTCGCCCAAGGGAACCTTAAGCACGCTGGGGAGGCGCTCTCCGCGTTGTGGGAGATTGTGAACAAAGATGAGGATATCAAAGCCTCTTCAAACACCTCGCCCGCTGTGAGTTCTTTCCTGTTTTTCCCCCCTAAATCATACAGAGGTGCTTACTTCACGTCACCAGACCGCGCAGGTCACGAGCCCGGCTAATTGGGCCGCTGTCAAGGCTGCGCTCGCCAAGTCACTTTGCAAGGGGGTCTTCTTTGACAGGAAATACTGGGCCATAAACTCGAAGACTGGGGATGTCCTGAAACCTGTCTACTTTTCAAGCATAGTCATGGACGACAAGGTGCATCAACTGAGCAAATGTGCGTCAAAGCGCTGTTCTGGATTTGCTGAAGTGCTGAGGGCCGCCAGTGGTAAAATACCTCAAGGGTGGAAATGCTCCCATAAAAGACCTAAAGGAGAACGTCAACATCGAGAGCGACTGTGAAGGTGACTTGACTGGGACCGGTGATGGAACTTTAAAGAAGGAGGAAGAGGAGGAAAAGGAAGAAAAGAGTCATGCAGTTCTTATCACTGGGTCATTTTCTGCGTGCGTGTACTTTCTCTCCCCATCCTCTCGCCGGGTGAAATGACGAATTCTCCAGCTGGAAATCTTTGTTCTTCTATCGCTGTACAGACAAGATTTTGTTCGCCCCCCTCAAATCTCAAGGTATCGGCACTCGCGTGAACTACATTCGCGAAAATACAGTAACAACGGCACCCCTTCCCTGCTCTCCAAAGAGCATTTACGTCCTGGCCAATTTGGTGAGGGGGTATTCAATTAAATGCCTCGCGCACAATATTGAGGTCCCGATTCAAGTTAGGAATGGTGCCCCTCCGCGACAGCGCCTTCGCGAACATCAAAAGCAAAGTGTCTTTGGAGAATGTCGTGGATGAGGTTTTCTCGCGGATTACTGCCAGGTAAGGGTCCTGTCATAATTTCGAACCCCGAGATCAACGTTGAGATAACGTGTCCGTTCAGTCAGGAGAAGATCCTGGAGATGCAGTGCGATCTTTTAATTTCGACGTTCCAAGACCCGAAAACGATCAAAGATGTGAAAGGGAGCATCGGTCACATTTCCGATGGATCTTCGTCCCACTGTGCTGACGCGCTGAACCTTGGATTGGAGAAAGCTTTCAACCTGAAGAAAAAGAAGCAACAGCCTCCCCCCGGTGTGCAGTTGAAATGCAGCTATTCCAGCTGTCGCCGTGGATGGTACAGTACCCCCGCCCCATACTCGGAGATCGGGACGAACGTGTATTGCCCAAGTTGCAACAGCTATTATGGCAACAACTACTATATGCTGTGTGCTGGCTGCAATTACCAGAGGACCAGCAGCTACACATCATGCCAAAGCTGTAAGAAGAATTTCGTTTAATGGATGTATTTGGTCGGATCACCTATCGGTGTGTATTTACGATAGGTAGTGTTGCTGGTACGTGGAGAGAACGGACCGTTGTCCCTTTGCACTTGTTCCAGTATTTGATAGTAAGTAGAGTATACATTCTTTCCGGCGCAAGAATTGGTAAGGTTCGGAACAAGCTCACGTCGGGTTTGGACAGCCTTATTGGGCTCGCTTTCCCTCTTCTATAACCTGGACATTCGGCTCTAAGCACTCTTCTGGACATCGTTGTGTGTCATCGTTACACACCGACCGGGCACGAATAAGTTGATTTTGAGAGAGGACGGGTTACAGAAATCAAAACAATGTAAGTACTGTCAGAGGTGGGATACAATACACGGGGCATCCGCTGACACAATTCTAGACAGAGCCGTTCTCGACATCGGCGTTGTCGTCGCCTTCCTGTAGGTTACCAAGCCGTAGGGATATCCGTAAGCCATAATGATATGAAGAACTCCAGCACTATATATCAGTACGGCCAGATAGGGAGCGGCGGGCTGGTGCTCAGGTGTTCGGCTCAGAACGAGTGTCGAGCACCATCTGAGATCTGGTTAATGATTCGGTAACTACGTTGGAATCTGGGTCAGATCAATGAGTCCGATATGGTTCCACACCTTGCCCTCAGGCACAAGAGTCATGCCGAGGATGCGAGCAGATAGCAAGAGCTGGAGGTGTCCAGACGCGTTGGGACTTGTGTCAGCATTCTTCCCTCCCCACTCGAAGCCAGCAACAGTAAGGGGGTGTGCAGTAAGTATGACTGAACCCGGCGTGAAAGCGTACGCGGGGCAAATCGACGACGAGCTCCATTCGGGGTGGGCGGCCATGCCACAAATCTGGACATCATTGGGGGGACTCATCTTCTTTGAGTGTGATATTGATCTTGAGGACGTCTAAGGTGGTTCGAGGGCTGGGTTTGAGCCTTACACCGTCTCTCTGTGATTGTAGCGTGCTATGTACGGTGTCTGGTTTCGGTGTCCAGTGCGATATGATGATTCTCAGATTCTGAGGGGATATGTGTATATGCAGGAAATACAATCAACAACTCATCGACCGAGTGGGTGGTCCAACCCGCTACACGCCCACTTTCCTGCACCGCTACCCTTTTTATGTAGACCACTTCGGCGCCTTCCGCACGCGCTTGACCCCAAACCGCCAGCCACACTTTGCAAGAAGCACCCCATACCATCCATCTCAATGATCTTATCGCGGTGTCTCGGACGGGTGACATGGGAATATCAATCTGAATTCTACTAAGAAGTGTCTCGACCCCAAATATCTCCATTTCGTGTCGTCATATTCGGCTTGCCCTGAAGACTTAACCGGAAACAGGCAGATCTGCTACACTGTATGAACACTATAAATACAGATGGGGAAATGTGCTCACCCAAACAATCCCCAGATATGGCGGTTACCACTGCTCTCTGTGAGGCTTTGAACCAAGGGATCTCCTCCGGGAGCCTTGTCGACACCAAGATCATCTTGTACTCGTATCGGGACTCCTCTGGTCGTGTCTGTCGGCCAAAGGCACTCTATGCCAACAGCCGTGTCCTGAAGAAAGTCCCTTACTTCGACGGTTGTGAGTCCACCGCCACACTCGATGTCACTTGCACAGAGTTTCACACCATCGTTTTCAAAGTGCTCTTCAGAAATTTCGCAACATCCCAGTCAAAAGACTTCAGCAAGGAAGAAATCGACGAAGGAGAATCTACGGAAGACTATGGATATTCGTCTGACAGCGATCTTGAGGACGATGAGGACGAGAAGATCGCCTCGTTCAAGCACACAGACAAATCAAATGTTTATCCCTTCGACCCGCTTGCAATTTCTGGCGAGGACAAGATCGTTTGCGAAGAACACGACGAACGCGTTGGAAAAGGGAAGCTTATCAAGGTCCGGGACATAGCGTTCGTGACGTGAGTGCAAGTTAGCAATGCCTCCGGCGTTTCATGAACATGATTACAGGTTCCAAGCATTTTTGATGTATCTCTACACGGACGCGATAGAGTTCGCACCGTTTGGGTCAGAAGACAACCGCAAATCACGGAGCGCTGAAATCGCCACACCGTCTGATGATAAGGTCACCCGGCCGTCCCCAAAATCTATTTACCGACTCGCGGGCAAAGTCCGTTCTTGGTTTTCTCAACCTGTTCAGGGTATCCTACAACTGACAAACTCTCATTCTAGTATGACGTCCCAGCGCTCAAGACCCTTGCTCTGAATCACATCCGGGGTGAGCTTGGAAAATGTGACATCGTCGAGGAGACTTTCAGTAAATTCGCGTTCCAGTTAGTGGAAGACATCACTAAGATTGGCTCCATGCTGACAGGATCGCAGATATGATGAAATAAGGAGCCTCTATGTCAACCAACTCGCGCACGCTTGGACGATGGAGGACTCGACGACAGAAACGATTGACGCTGGCATCGAAGAAAAGGTCAACCGTTTTGCCCAAGGGGATCTCAAGCACGCTGCGGGAGCGCTCTCTGCGTTGTGGGAAATCTTAAACAAGGATGGGGATATCAAAGCCCCTTCAAACACTTCGCCCGCTGTCAGTTCTCTCCGATTTTGCCTCCTGGAGTCATACAGAAGTGCTAACTTCACCTCACCAGGCTTCCAAAAAGAAAAAACGTTACCAGGCTGCGCAGGTCACGAGCCCAGCCCATTGGGCTGCCGTAAAGACCGCGCTCATCAGGTCACTTCGCAAAGGGATCTTCTTTGACAGGAAATATTGGGCCATACACTCGAAGACTCGGGATGTCCTGAAGCCTGTCTACTTTTCAAGCGTAATCATGGACGACAAGGCACAACAATTAAACAAATGTGCGTCGAAATTATGTTCTGGATTCACGGAAGTGCTGAGAGTCTCCAGTGGTAAAATATTCCAAGGGCCGAAATGCTCCCATAAAGGTCCTAAAGGAGAACGTCAACATCGAGAGCGACTGTGAAGGTGACTCGGCGGGGATCGGTGATGGAAGTTTGAAGGAGGAAGAGGAGGACAAGAAGGAAGAAAAGAGTCGTGCAGTTCTTATCACTGGGTCATTTTCAGCGTGCGTGCGCTTCTCCGCCCCATCCTCTCGCCGGGTGAAATGACGAATTCTCCAGATGGAAATCTCTGTTCTTCTATCGCTGCACGGACAGGATTTCGTTCGCTCCCCTCAAATCTCAAGGCGTCGACTCTCGCTTGAACCACATTCGCAAAAAGGCAGTGGCGGGAGCACCCCTTCCCTGCTCCCCAAAGAGCATTCACGTTCTGGCAAGCTTGGTGAGGATATATTCAATTGAATGGCTCGCGCGATATTGAGGTGTCAATTCCAGTTGGGAATCGAACCCCTCCGCAAAAGCGCCTTCACGGACATCAAAAGCAAGGTATCTTTGGACAACGTCGTGGATGAGGTTTTCTCGTGGGTTACTGCCAGGTAAGGGTCTTATAGGGATCCCGAACCCCGAGATCAGCGTCGAGATAACGTGTTCGTTCAGTCAGGAGAAGATCATGGAGGCGCAGTGTGATCTTCTGATTTCGAAATACCAAAACCCGAAAACAATCACCCTTGTGAAAGAAAACATCGACCGCATCTCCGATGGATCTTCGTCCCACTGTGCCCACGCGCTGAATCTTGGGTTGTGGAAAGCTCTCGAACTGAAGAAAAAGAAGCGACAACCTCCCCCCCCTCCCCCAGGTGTACAGTTGAAATGCAGCTATTCCAGCTGCCGCCGTGGATGGTACACTACCCCCGTCCCATACTCGGAGATTGGGGCGAATGTGTATTGCCCAGGTTGCGTTGGCTACTATGGCAGTTACTATATGCTGTGCTCTGGCTGCAATTACCAGAGGACCAGCAGCTACACATCGTGTCAAAGCTGTGGGAAGAATTTCGTTTAATGGATGTATTTGGTCGGATCGCCTATCAGTGTGTATTTACGATAGGCGGTGTTACAGATACGAGGAAAGAACAGACCGTTGTTCCTTTATATTCGTTCCAGCATTCAATAGTAAGTAGAGTATGCATTCTGTCAGACGCAGGAATTGGTAAGGAACAAGCTCATCCTGTCACGCGCGCGGAGACTTGCAGTAAGGTTGTACTGGTCCTCGCGGTGTGGGGCACGCACAAACCCGGCTTCTCTCTTATCCCTCTTCCACGCAACTAAGGTTGACGAGGTTGACCGCAGCGTCGACCCGGGACGTAGATCATGAGATCGTCGTGGGTATGATTCAGCGGATGTTCAGCCGAATCCCTCCTTGCGACGTGAACCTGGCCAGTGCGCTTGAAAGTGCTTGGATGAACAGGCTCGGCGCCTGGTATTCAAAACGCTTTCAAGCGTATGGGAGCTGACAATCGTACAAGAACATCGTTCGACACCCCCCCCCCGGTGTTGTCTGTCAATATCTATTATCCTCACTCCGGTTCAACAGACCTTTTGCTGGGACGTTTACCAGCCAGCTATGTACACATTTATTTCGTTATCGCACGGCCATCTATACATGAATACATCCTGCGTGGAACATGATCTAAGGTCGATCAAGGAAAGCGAGAAGTGTATGCAGAAGAAAGTGGGGGACCATCGGTGGCGGGTTGTGCGACCCCAACCTAAATGACACAACTCGCAATTCTATAAATTGAGGGTCCAACCCTACAAGAGACCCCGTCCGTCTAGTTGGGAACAGCGTCGATGACAGTGTCATAGAACTCTTCAGCGATGCGTCTCTGGGCATCGATCCCCTTCTCCGTCTATCTCCAGATTAGGTATTGTAACGGACGGAAAAGATTAGTCTTCACCTCAGTGTCTGCAATGGCCCGCACGATGAAATACTTCCTCCCAAGGAGAATCTCTGGAGTCACATTCCCATCGCGTGGGCTATCATGACCACCGGTAACGTAACACCCTGCCTCTTGTCCAATAACGATTCCCGCCTGCGCAGCTTGTTAGAAAAAGGCAAACGAACGATTTCGGTTGGTTGACGTACGCAAACATCCCATGCCCTGAATTCACACGTCAAATTTCCACAGTCAATGTGTGAGTCAACAGAATTCAAATAACATACCAACAACCAACTTCCCTGAAAGGAGTAACCCTTCATAAGGTGATCCCAGCGTAAGGTGCACAACGACATACCAGTACATATCCATTCCTCCTTGAGCGACCATCGAAAAGTTCAGTGCAGCACTGCCTATCGATCGCAACGAGTGAGCCATCCTACCGCCCTTAACTGGGCTGGCATGGTTAGGGTCTCCTGCCAAACGCAAGAAGGATTCGGCTTTCGATCCTGCGACAGTCTGCGACCTATCTGAACCCCACTCCACGGCGATCAAAGCCTGCGAGAGAGAAGGGAGAGGGCGAGGGGCAGATAACGGAAGCTTCTGAGGGGGTCGCTTGTTCTTGGAGAGGTACGAGCCATGGCCGCTGATCCCAGTGTAGAGGTAGTCTAGAAAAGGATTGTAGATCACGCCCAACACAGGGCGTTTCTTGTATATCAACCCAAGAGAGATGGCGACGAAAGGAAACCCGTGAATAAAGTTCGTTGTTCCTAACTTCGTGTCAGAAGAACGGTATCGGAGTGCGCGATGTCATGATCACCGTCGATGGGATCAACACAGAAGGTCGGGTCATCGGTCAGTTCAGGTCGAACCCCCGCAGAGTAGGATTCCTCCCCGATGCTACCACGATGTCAATTATGGGGGCGCACAGTGTGGTGACGTGTACGCACAACTGAAAGTCAGGGTGGGCCTTTTTAATCTCCTCCCTGACGAGTTCCTCGACTCTCACGTCGTACTCGGTGACGAGATCAACCGAGTTTTTCTTCTCGTTGATATCGCCCGAGGCTGCGATCGCCTCCGAGCCCTCTAGAATGAGGTCGCCGGCCTTTCGCGCTAGCGCTGAGGTGAACTCGAGGATGGATTGTAAGTCGGCATCGGATAACTCGACTGAAGACATGACAGATCGGAGATAAGTCCGGCTTGAAAGCTTGATCGACATCACCAACTTTATAAGTGTCGGGTTTGGAGTCTTCCTGGGTTCTCTCTCTCTCTTCCGTAACCTGGAAATTTGGCCCTAACCACTCTTCCGGCCACCATTGTGTGACACCGTCATACACTGACCGGCGATGCAAGTATCGTTAGAGGTGGGACACAATACGCGGGCCATCCGCTGACACAATTCTAAGCAGGGCTATTCTCGACATCAGCAAGGTTGTCGCCGCCTCCCCGTAGGTTAGCAAACTGTAAGGGTATCCGTGATTCTTAATGATACAAAGGACAACACTATCAGTGCACTCGCGGATAAGAAAGCGGTGGACCTGTGCTCCTCAGCCAAGATCAACAACGAGCATCATCTGGTGCGATAATGTTGGAATCTGGGTCAAACTAATTCCGTAGTTCCACAACTTTCCCTTGGGCACAAGGGTCGTGCCGGGGGTGTGATTAGATAGCAAGAGTTGAAAATGTCCAGACGTGTTGGGGTTGAATCTGGGTGGGTTGGGGCTTGGGTTAGTATTCTTCCCTCCCCGTTGAAGCCGGCGACAGTAAGGGAATGTGCAGCAAGTGCGACCGAACCCGGTGTGATTGAAGTGCACGCGAGACACGACGACCCCCATTCTGGGTGGTCGGCTGCATTACACACTCGGACACTGGGGGACCTTCGAGTGTGGTACGGCCCGCTGCATCACCTCACATAAACCCCCGCCTTCCTACGCCGCTACCCGTCATACGTAGACTCCACGGTTAGATATAGAAGAGATTCAGTTTCCGGATGAAATCTATTCGCCGGTCGCGCCCACAGCTATGTTATCGTGCTCGTCAGCTGAGCCTGCCCCGTCCCGTTGGTCTGCCTCCCGCTCGGCATCTCCCGTGCACGCCTGACCCCAAACTGCCAGCCACACTTTGCAAGAAGCATTCCGTATCATCCATCTCAATGATCTTATCGCGGTGTCTCGAACGGGTGGGATGGGAACATCGGTTTGAATTCCACTAAGAAGTGTCTCGACCCCAAATATCTCCATTTCGTGTCGTCATCTTCGGCTTGCCCTGAAGACTTAACCGGAAACAGGCAGATCTGCTACACTGTATGAACACTATAAATACAGATGGGGAAATGTACTCACCCAAACAATCCCCAGATATGGCGGCTACCACTGCTCTCTGTGAGGTTTTGAACCAAGGTATCTCCTCCGGGAGCCTCGTCGACACCAAGATCATCTTGTACTCGTATCGGGACTCCTCCGGTCGTGTCTGTCGGCCAAAGGCACTTTACGCCAGCAGCCGTGTCCTGAAGACAGTCCCTTACTTTAACGATCGTTAGTCCACCGCCACACTCGATGTCACTTGCACAGAGCTTCACGCCATCGGTTTCAAAGTGCTCTTCGGGAATTTCGCAGAATCCCAGTCAAGAGACTTCAGCAAGGAAGAAATCGACGAAGAAGAGTCCACGGAAGTCTACGGATATTCGTCCGACAGTGATCTTGAGGACGATGAGGATGAGAAGATCGCCTCGTTCAAGAACACAAACAAATCGATGGTTCATACCTTCGACCCGTTTGCAATTTCTGGCGAGGGCAAGTCTTTTTGCGAAGAACACGAGGAACGGGTTGAAAATGGGAAGCTTGTCAAGGTTCCGGACATAGCATTCGTGACGTAAGTGCAAGCTAGCAATCCCTCCAGTATTTCATTGACACGATTGTAGGTTCCAAGCGTTTTTGATGTATCTCTACACGGGCATGATAGAGTTCGCGCCGTTTGGGTCTGAAGACAATCGCAAATCGCGAAGTGCTTACATTGTCACATCGTCTGATGATAATGTCCCCCAACCGTCTCCCAAATCTATCTACCGACTCGCGGACAAAGTCCGTTTTCGGTTTCCCCAACCTGCTCAGGGTATCCTGCAACTGACACAGCCCCATTCCAGTATGACGTTCCAGCGCTCAAGACCCTTGCTCTGAATCACATCCGGGGTAAGCTTGGAAATTGCGACATTGTTGAGGAGACTTTCAGCGGATTCGCATCCCGGTTAGCGTATGGCCTCACTAAAATTGGTTGCATGCTGACGGTGCCACAGATACGACGAAATAAGGAGTCTCTACGTCAACCAACTCGCATACATCTGGGTGGAGGACCCAACGACAGGAAAGATTCGCGCTAGCATCGAAGAAAAGGTCAACAGTTTCGCCCAAGGGGATCTTAAGCACGCTGCGGGGGCGCTCTCTGCGTTGTGGGAAACCTTGAATAAGGATGGGGATATCAAAGCCCTTTCAAACACCTCGCCTGCCGTCAGTTCTCTCCTGTTTTTCCTCCCGAAGTCATATAGAAGTGCTAACTTCACGTCACCAGACCGCACAGGTTACGAGCCCAGCCCATTGGACTGCCGTAAAGACTGCGCTCATCAAGTCACTTCGCAAGGGGGTCTTCTTTGACAGGAAATATTGGGCCATACACTCAAAGGCTGGGGTTTTCCTGAAGCCCATCTACTTTTCAAGCATAATCATGGACGATAAGGCACAACAATTGAACAAATGTGCGTCGAAATTCTGCTCTGGATGTGCTGAAGTGCTGAAGGTTGCCAGTGGTAAAATACCCCGGGAGTCTAAATTGTCCCATAAAAGACCTGGAGGAGAACGTCGACATCGAGAGCGACTGTGAAGGTGACTCGGCGGGGACCGGTGATGGAAGTTTGAAGGAGGAAGTGGAGGAAAAGGAAGAGAAGAGTCGTGCGGTTCTTACCATTGGGTCATTTTCAGCGTGCGTACGCTTTCCCACCCCATCCCCTCGCCGGGTGAAATGACGAATTCTCCAGCTGGAAATCTCTGTTTTTTTATCGCTGCACGGACAAGATTTCGTTCGCTCCCCTCAAATCTCAAGGCGTTGATTCTCGCTTGAACCACATTCGCGAAAAGGCAGTGGCGGGAGCACCCCTTCCCTGCTCTCCGAAGAGCATTCATGTTCTGGCTAGTTTAGTGAGGGTATATTCAACTGGATGGTTCGAACGATATTGAGGTGTTAACTCCAGTTGGGAATCGAGCCCCTTCGCGACAGCGCCTTCGCGGACATCAAAAACAAAATATCTTTGGACAACGTCGTGGACGAGGTTTTCTCATGGGTTACTGCCAGGTAAGGGTCTTATAGGGATCCCGAACCCCGAGATCAGCGTCGAGATAACGTGTTCGTTTAGTCAGGAGACGATCATGGAGGCGCAGTGCGATCTTCTGATTTCGACATACCAAAACCCGAAAACAATCACCCTTGTGAAAGAAAACATCGACCGCATCTCCGATGGATCTTCATCCCACTGTGCTTACGCGCTGAATCTCGGGTTGAGGAAAGCTCTCGAACTGAAGAAAAAGAAGAAAGAGCCTCCGGGTGTGCTGTTGAAATGTCCCAATTCCAACTGTCGCCGTGGGTGGTACGGCACCGGCACCCCATACTCGGCTGTTGGGACGGCCGTGTATTGCCCAGGTTGTCAGGGTTCTTACGGTAACTACTACCTGCAGTGCGCTGGCTGCAACTACCAGAGGACCCATAACAGCTACACGTCATGCCAAAGCTGCGGGAAGAAGTTCATTTAGATGGATATATTTAGCCGGGTCACCTATCAGTATGTATTGACGACAGGTGATGTTGTCGGTATGTCGAGAAAGCGAACCGTTGTTCCTTCGCATTCGTTCTGGTATTCCCGGGACGTTTACGTCCAGGGTCTTAGGGACTTTTATTGTACAAATTTGTGATTTTACGGTAAGAACGTGACAGTCACGTTGTGACGATCACGTGTCTGCCCTCTTTTGTCAAGTGCACTGTTTCACTGTTCGACCGCAATAAAAGTAAAACACTCGCACGACGTCGTGCTCACTTCGCTTTCCACCACCTCCCCACCACGACAACTAATCCCCACTACTGTATCCTCGTGGAGAGCAAAGCTTCACTCTATCAACGCAACTTCTGAAGTATTGCAAATATCTACTTCTGTCGTCTGCGGCCTCAATCTCCCCAGTCTCTTTGATGGATGTGGCCGCCAACGCTCCTCTGTTGACGTGAAGGTCCCTACTGTGGATGGTTTCTACCTCTTTCGAATCAACCTCGCTGTTTCGTCCGGTCTCCGATCTCCGATCTCATGTGCTTCTTGGATCCGATTGGACACTTCCTTGCCAACCTCTCTTTATCGACCGCTACTCGTTCGTATCTGACCTTGCGCTTGAGATTCCCCAGGTGCTCCCCCCTCATATACATAGCTGTCAACCGATCAATGGTTCATTCTTCAAGCAGGTCATGTACTCCCCGTGCTTCGTGCCTATTGGGTATGTGCCCTGTTGTTTTACTATCCTCCCTCCTGGTGTCCTCATATGTCCGCCACAGTCCCGACACGTGCTTTACCACACCAGCAATGGGCTGAGGCAGATCTTCCACAGATTGTGGCAGCCGAGTGTCATGCCTGTGAAGGCTCAGCTCCCGAGTTGCTTTTACCCCTCACTGTGCTTGCCAGCGAGCCCCAGTACGCCTTTCATATTGTTGGCCGATTTACTGAAAATTCTCCCGTCGGCTCGGCGTGGGGGAGTTCCCCATCTCTGATGACACTAAGCTCACCAGGGGCCCCATACCATGGGAGTTGTCGGGGGTTGCCGGGGTGGATGCAAATGATAGGTTTTGTGCGCGTTTTTTGTTGTGCATCGTGGACGACATCACTATCGAGGCGGGTATCATTCGCAGTTACATGCAGTGGTGGACTCGTTAGTTTTGGTCCATTCTAGACTGGGCGCGATCAGTCTCTGGCCTCTGGTTGACTGATTTGTTTGGGCCTCTCTACTACGAGACCAACGCACTCATTACCTACCACGACGCATTGAAGGTGTGGCACCGACTCGTTGTCCCCGCTCATTTGTGCTTCTTTTTTTTTTGCTTCCCGCCGCAGCTCTCTGCACCGCTCATACATCTTTCTGCAGGGATTTGACCGTGTCAGCATGACTGGTATACTTCGAAGTTGTATATATTAGTGCTGCGTGATTCGTTCATGATTGTGTACTTTTCTGTCTCGTGAAATACCGTGTACTAGCAGTTTTTCAACATTCATTTGCGATCAACCATTGTTTTGAAGTCACCCTGACTTGATTCCTGTCTTCGTCTTTATGTACTTAATACAATGCCCTCGCTGCACGTCCCGGGCTGTGCCGCCTGTCGGCCCTACGCCTTATTCGATAGTGCCTATCCCATGCAGTCCTGTCATTCTGTCCCACGCGAGAATTGGTAAGGAACAAATCCGATGCTCAACCTCCCACGCGCGCGGAGATCCACAGCGAGGTTATGCCAAATCAATGTGCATGAGATATATCCAGTAATGGTTTATTGCGTACAGAAGCTATGAACGAAGACATCAAAGTAGGAGAACTAGAGGGGAAGTTTGTAAACAGACTTCACGGGTTCTAAAGCGCAGAAAAAAGAGAAGATAGGGTCTTGGATCCGAGAAAACAATATGGAACACGGAAGGCGGTGTGGAGGTGCGAAAAATGAGAGATGCGGTGGATAACGGGAAGGGGGCTATGCTGTGTTGTTCTGGGGGCGGCCGGGACCTAAAGGTGCAGCCGATTCAGGAGTACCTGCAGGGGACCTACTAAAGATAGGCGTGAGCACTAACGGCCATCGCGAGGAGCGTAGAGTATACTCACCGGGCGGTTCGCTGAAGTCCTCGATCTCATGGAAGGTCGGGAGTTTAGGACAAGAATTAAGGTGATCGTCTTTGTGGTCGTCGTCAATGAACCGCGTCCCGCATAATTCACATAATCTCAACCTGTTGTATCGGGGCGTGGTCAGCACTCCGCCGTAGTTTACAAAACCCAATCAATCAAAGTCCGTACCCCTCATGTATGAGATGTATATGGATGTGACAAGTGTACGCCCCACGACTAGGTAACGCGTCGTCACAGTCCCTTCGAGGACACTGAAATGATCCATCCTGATCAATACTCTTGAGCATTCTCCTGGCCGCACGAGAAACCGGGATCGTGTCCACCTCCCGTGCGAAAAGTCGCCGAATTACGGGAGTGACGGGAAGAAACGATGAAATCTCTGAACCAGCATTCATCGACGGATGTCCCTCGCTGCTGGAATCGTCCGGGGCTAGGCTCGCACGTTCGCTGGGGGTCTGAATACGAGCTGTGAGATTGAACCAAGGTCCCGCAAACGAACCAACTTCAGAGGTGGTTGCGCATGGGCTTGCCTGGGAAGCCGGGCCACTCACTTCCGCAAGATGCTGAAGCTATCCACGGCATCCGCGGGGGAAACAATAAAGGTATCCGACATAAGAAAGGGACTTACTTCCAGCTTTGGCGAACAGGAAACCTCGCTTCGAAGGGCCTCTAATGAACCATAGCGCCTTCGATATCGAGCAGCAATCCTTTGTGCCTCCGTAGGTGCCGTCCGTGTGAGGCCTTCAGAGACCGGAAGGGGTGGGTGATTCAGTGCCGGAGATGTCGTTGGTGAGGCAGCCACCTCGGAAGACACCGTTATTGGCTCCGTACTCCAGAGTTCCGTTGATGTCGACGGTATCCTTGGGAGATCTTTGTTGGTGTCGGGTCCCCATGGTGTGGAACGACCGGACGAAGAGACATCGCCCGTGTAAATAGTAATGCTAGTATGAGAGAAATCTCTTGCATGTCGTCGAGCTCTCCGTTCGTTACTTGAGCTCACAGCTCTGGGTTGGCGACTGGGAGAGGATGGGACGCGGGTTGAGTGATCCATAAAATCAGACATGTCCAGGCAGAGTGGGTGGTACGGTGGTTCGGGGGGCGATTAGGAGGGTGGGAGAGAGACTACAACCTGGGCCAAGTATTTGTGGAGACTCGGAGAGTGGCCACCATGGTCAGAAAAGTGGGGGTTTGTTGTCCGATTGTTGTTTTCGACATGGTCAGTGGCCCGGATAACGGCCACACTGGTTGCTGTGTATAAACATGGTAGGTGGGGAACGAACAGGTACTGCCCACGCTACCCCTTGCTGTAAAAAAAGCAAAAATCTGCATAGAAGCGGGGGGGACTAGCGTTCAAACGTTCATCATGGTGGTGAGAAAGCGATTCTTCTTGATCGAGTCTTCCTGCCGGCGCTTCAGGTGAACGCGCCACGCTGCTATTGTTATACTTCATTGAGTAAGGCTGGCCCGACGTTCGCGCCTCATTTTCCGACCGGTGGCCGTTACATTCACATATGTACAACATCCATCAGTGAGTTTCGGCCAGTATGGGTTCGTTCACAATCTCACGGCGTTTTACCCATCGATAGCAATCTTCTTCGCCACACTTTTGAAAACAACCGAAGCTTACTGCCACAATTATCTATCAAGGGCGGCTGGCTGAATCCTATATAAACGCTCCGATGACACTCATAACTCCGCGGTCCCTTACGCCTTACTTATGGCCCCCACACTTCTCCAAGAGGCTTTGATTGCCTCTATCACATCAGGCCATTTTGCAGACACGAAGGTCTACTTATTTTCCTACCGTAACTCTGCGGGGGACGTATGCAAACCCAAGGTACTCTACGCCAACAGTGGGGTCCTCAGTTCCGTCCCGTATTTTGCTGACCGTGAGTCTCCCCCAATCGTTCCCGATTTGGGTGTACTTACCCCAGACCCCGACTAGTGTTCTCTGGGAACTACTCTGAGGCCGCCACCAAAGATCTAGATGAAGGGACCGCAGACGAAGATCTGATCGCCGAACATTATGACTATGACTCCGATAGCGATTTGGAGGACGCGGAGGATATGAAATCAACGGAGCCACCCCCACCTCTGCTTCGGGGACACCCATTTGATCCTTTTTGTTTCGCCTCCGATGGGAACGAAGGTTCCGAGCCAAATGATAATTGTGCTGCTGATGACAAATCCCAGGACACGACGTGGTACTTCCGGTCTCTCCCACCCCTTAATTTCTCACCTCAAGTTAAACAGTATTGAGGACGATGTGCCCGCTTACTACGAAGAGAAGATGAAGGAGGGGAAAGTGATAAAAATTCAGGATGTGGCCTCCATAACGTATGCAGACTCATCATTTGCTCCTTCCAACCGCCTGACCGACATCCTCAGTTTTCAAGCGTTTGTTTTGTACTTGTACACAGGTTCCATCGAGTTTGCGCCCTTCGGATCCGAGGCTAACCGCAAAACCCGGGCTTCCGAAATCGTCTCTCTTGCCCCAGATCGGGTGCCTCGACCTTCACCTAAATCCATATACCGCCTTGCCGATAAGGTATTCTCTCTTACATTTCACTGCACGGCTTTCCCACTTCATCATGGCTGGGCAGTACGATTTTCCGACACTCAAGTCTGTCGCCTTCAAAAAGATCAAAGAAGGGCTCGGACAATGCGATGCCGTCCGAGAGACCTTCAGCAGATTTACCTCCCAGTATGTCCAAGTAGTGCAAGGTATAGCTGCCGTCTTACATCTAAACAACATCGCAGTTACCCCGAGATACTCAGAATGCACGTCGAAAATCTGGCGTCAGTTCTCACCAGAATCGACTCAGAGGGGGTTCAGGATCAACTAAATGAGAGGCTAAAGGCTTTTGCGGGGGGCGAGATCGACTATGCATCCGAAGCATTCTCATCCTTGTGGAGAATCTTGACCCACGGCGACAGGGGGGGCGGAGACGGCAGGGATGAGACCACCGAGGTTTATCGGGATATCGCCCGCTTTTCATTTTTCCTAAGACGAATGATCCTAATGTCTGCATAGGGACCCGGGCTCCCGGCAATAATAGAATTGTCAGAACCGGAACCGCCGCGACTCGGTATCGCTCTAATCAAATCCATCCGACAAGGATCGTTTTGTGACCGTAGGTATCTGGTAAAACGGGACCGTTCGGGGAAACGGCAAGCGCCAGTCTATGTCTCCAGCATCATCCTCGGAGACATAGAACCCGCGTTGAATTCCTGTAAGCTACCTCACACACGCGAACGTCATACACCGTACTCAAACACCTTAAGTAACCAGAGACCCAAGGAGGGGCGGGACCGAGTACTTGGGGGATGAGTGTGATTCAGATAGTGATTACGAGGATACGGCGGAAGGGATGACAGTTTCTACTCGGGAGGACACAGAATCCCGCTCGGAACAGGAATCTAAACCTGGACTGGCCGTCACTCTTTCCACCGGAGCACTTCCGACGTGAGTGAATTCCTAATTGTGGTCTATCACTGTGATGACACCTATCTTATGAGGGAAGTTGGAGGGCTTTGTTCCTCTACCTGTACACTTGGGACTTCAAATTTACTCCCCTAAAATCGCAAGGGTTGGGGGCGTGCACGCAGGACGTGAGGTTAGCGGGTGGTCCACCCCCATGCTCGCCCAAGTCTATGTGCTACTTGGCCGGAAAGGTACCTGATCTTTCCTTCGAAGTTAACCCCTCGCGTAATTACGTTCATTAGTTGGGCCTGAGTGACCTTGAGGACACCGCGCAGATGTACGTGAAAAAGAGAACATCTGCGACGAATGTCGTCAGAGAAGCTTTTTCCAAGTCTACCGCTCGGTGAGTTTCACAAGTGGCCATATGTTTGCAGACAGGCCTAGTGAACCAGGACAGGTTGCCCCGAGTCCGCGAAATGCAGTGTCGGCTCTTGGTATCCTCGTCCAGGGACGAAGACGTCGCAACAGCAGTAGAGGAACACATCCGTGGAGTCGCAGGTGGTAAAACGCCCCACCGTTATGCTGCTTTGAGTCTCGGCTTCAAAATGGCAGTTGAGGAGAGGCGTAGAAACCCCAGCGGCAGAACCGCCTCGCCGATAAAACCCTCATCGCAGAATCCTTTCCAATCCCCCTCGCGTAAAAGAGTGGGCGGCCGCATACTACGCTGAAATGCTGTGCACGCGGGAGTTTTCGAGAACCAGGCAGACCGAATTGTAATAACTGTAATAGGGAGTGGAATTGAGATGCAAATACGAGAAAAAACGTTCGAAGAGTCTGTTACTTTGTAGGAGTGCGCTTCAGTCCACACAACCACACAAACACATACACCTGTCAGTTTCTGAAGCGAGATCAAAGCAGTCTCCGAGATCAATCCTTCCCCACAGCCATCGTCATCTCTCTCCTCAAGGCCTCACCCACCGCGACGGGTTCGGGAAGGATGTCCTCCTCCAACTACGAACCGTTACCCCAGGAAGGCGCGGACGCCAGGGACGCAATCGACGACGAACAATCACCGACCCACTCCGGTCCCGTGCGACCCCCAACTTACTATGGCGAGGGCCCTTTCGATCCACCGAGCTCTGAAGACGAGGATGAGTCGTTCCTGCAGAAGGAAACTAGGCGGTCACCGGGGATGGTAGAGCTTGCTGGGTATGGTGACCCTACTGCCAAGGTACGCCCCAACCGCTCAGTCTCTCGTTAAACCCTGGTTCTCAACCACCGCCCTTCTGACTGCTCACAGAAACGTTCTTCGTCCCTGAGATATCTGCTAATATCATTGGGTACGCTGGTGGCGCTCTCCGTCGTGATAGGGATAGTTTCTGCGTTCACGTATAGTGGGACTGCCACGTTTCACGGACTGCTCAAGCCAACCCTGGACCACATTTCGAACGGTACCTTCCGCCCTGATGTTCAAAAGTTGCTTTGGGTGCCAGAAGGTGCGCAGTTTATGCCTCCGGCGGGTTTGCGTCTGATCTGATGTGCTCTGTTTATAGCCGGCGACGGCGTCTTTGCGACCATGGGGGACGGCACCATTGAACTCGTCGACCTCAAATCTAATTCCACCACGGTGCTCGTAAAACTTGATGACATCAAAGATGTGAGTGTTCCCAACTCTTGGCAGGAGTGCATTACGCTGACTCCTGGAGCAGGACAGCGGTAGTGTAATCTGGATTTCGGACTGGAAGATCTCTTCGGACATGAAGCTCCTTCTCTTAAAAACCAACCATCTCAAGCAATGGAGACACTCGAGCTTCGGCAACTACTGGATTCACGACATCGAGGCAAAGAGGACATGGCCAATGACACCACCCTCAATTCCACCTATCACAGCCTACGCAGTGTGGTCACCGACCGGGCAGTCGATCGCATATGTCGCCAACAATGACATATATATCATCCCCTCCGCCGCAACCGCTTCCGAATCCCCCATTCGCGTTACATCCAACGGCGATACCTCACTTTTTAACGGTGTTCCGGATTGGGTGTACGAGGAAGAAGTCTTTGCGTCGGACTTTGCGCTTTGGTGGTCTCCAGATTCGACAAAAGTTGCGTTCCTCCACTTGGATGAAACTCTGGTCGAGGAGTATACGTACCCGATCTACAATCCTACCGAAGACTCGAATACTGTGGTTCCGTACCCTGATCACGTCACGATGAAATACCCCAAACCTGGATATCACAACCCCATCGTTTCAGTACACGTGTTCGAACTGGATAGGTATCACAACGCAGTTGTACAAGGTGACGACGACGCCGAGAATCACACCATCGAACTGGACTGGACCGGGAAACATACCGATTTCGACAGGATCGTGTTCGAGGTCGTGTGGGTCGACAACACGGAGTTGATCGTCAAAGAAGTCAACCGAGCGGGAGGGGATGGCCATGTCATCTATTTTGACCTGGCCGCAGACAGCTTGGATGCAAGGATCAACGGCAGACTCGTCAGGAGGCTTGGAAAGCACGGTGAGGAAGGCGACGATGGCTGGATCGAATCGGTGAGTTCGAGTCTCCGAGCTGGACGTGAGGTGCGCGCGTTCTGAACCATCCTACAGAACCAACATGTTCTTCCCGTCCCCAAGCAACTATCCCACAGTGGCACTTCTGGGTACCTCGACGTCGTGCCGACGCCCGAAGGCTACAACCACATTGCGCTTTTCAGCCCCGTAGACTCTAGTACTCCGAGGTTCTTGACAACTGGTGACTGGGAGGTTGACGGTGGGATTCTGGGTGTAGACCCCGTTCGCGGCCTGATGTACAATATCTTGCTTCTGCGACATGACGACCAAACTGATCGACTTTTTAAAACCCGACAGTTACTTCCGAGCTGCGAGCCCAACATCCATCCAACGCAACATATACTCCATACACGTGCCGATAGACGGAAATTCCATAGCGGTCAAAAATCCCACCGCGCTCACCGATACTTCAGCGGCTTCATACTATTCCGCGAGCTTCTCGCCCGGTGCCGGGTTCTATTTGCTGTCTTACGAAGGCCCGAGCGTGCCGTTCCAGAAGCTGATCAGGGTTGGGAACGAGAGTGGGTTGAACCCTGTATCTCTGGCGCCTGTGTTTTACTGATTTCGGGCTTTTATAGCGAATGCGCGTTTGCTGGTGGCCAACAAGACGCTGAACGAGACAGTGCATATGTATGCATCTCCGACCGTCGTTCATTCCACTATTCAAAGTGAAGGATATGGTGAGAAAAATGTTTGTGGCCTTCTTCCGGTATTTTGACCGCTTGCCGGGCTCAGAATTGAACGCTGTTGAGTTGCGTCCCCCGAACATGGACGAAAGTGGCAAGACGAAATATCCGGTATTATTCCACCTGTGAGTTAGCGTCTTGGTTTTTGCGCCCTTTTTCACGCCCGCGCCTCTTATGGCTCCCGTGACGACGGGGCGTGCGGGGGTGATTGGTTTTTTTTTTGATAGAGTTATCGAGGGCCGAGCCCCGATCGTCGGCCCGAACCTGCGTGGGGTCTATTCAGCTCCTTGTCGGGATGGAAGTGGTTTTTACCATTTCACATTCATTCATGTTCTGTTCCTTTTCGTGACTGCGTGTGAGAAGTGCTGATGGAAGCGTTACCATTACCACAACTCTGGTGCACCCCCCACAGGTACAATGGGCCGGGCGCGCAACAGGTGAACGTCCGCTTTAACAGAGACTGGAACTCGATCCTGCCCACGAACCACAAGTACATCGTGGTGATCGTTGACGGGCGTGGGACGGGTTACAAGGGAAGGAAGTTGAGGAATCCTGTGAGAGACAACCTTGGATTTTTTGAGACTCGGGATCAGATAAACGCAGCAAAGTGGGTTTCCGTAACTCGGAGTTATTCGTGGGGTTTGCTGACTGCTCGTCGCTTTGACAGGATTTGGGCTGGGAAGCATTATGTAGACAGCAAGAGGATCGGAATCTGGGGATGGGTAAGAGTTCACGTTCCCGGATTTGTAACCCCGTCTGAAATGAACGAACCCCGCCCAGTCATACGGTGGATTCATGAGCTCCAAGATCGTTGAAGCTAATGCCGGAGTTCATTCACTTGCCATGGCAGTCGCGGTGCGTTCTTCCCCCCCGTTAACGGCCTCGACTGATTCCCGGTGCTCGTGCCTCCCTTAGCCTGTCACGAGTTGGAGATTATACGGTGAGTGCGGCTCGAATCGAGGGGTGATTACCATTTCCGTATGGCCGAGTCTGACGTTTCTCGTTCCCCCCGGCGTCCAGACTCTATTTACACCGAACGCTACATGAACCTTCCAGATGTCAACCCTGGGGGATATATCAACGCGTCAATCTCGAACGTTACAGGATTCCACAACGTGGATTACCTGCTCGCTCATGGAAGCGGCGATGACAATGTTCATTTCGCGAATTCGGCCCATTTGTTGGATATGTTGGCGGGGGAGCGAGTGAGGAAGTTTAGGTTCAGGATGTTCACTGACAGGTGTGTTTTTCCCCCGAGCTCGTCTGCACCGTTTTGGGACTGATTGTTGCTCTCAGTGACCACAGCATCAGCAGGCGTGGCGCCAACAGGGAGGTCTATCAGTTTATGGAGGACTTCTTGGTCGAGAAATGGGGGCGGGTAAAATGGGTGCCAGTGGTGCAGGAGAAATAAGCTGGGATTCGTATGGACACCGGCCTCGTTGTATCAGTGGACGTTGTGTGGCGAGAAGGACTAGATTGCCGAAACCGGCCGTTCGTTCCTCGTATGCTATATGTGCGACCCGCCCATGGTTGCGAAGGCGAGAAGTGGAACATTGTTGATCGATCGTGGCACCGATCGCAGTTGCTGCCTGCCTGTCGGCTGCAATTGAGGACACCCGACTAACCGTGGGGTGCGGAGCCCCGAGGGTGCTGGCCCGCGCGAGGCATGCTCCAGGGGGGTGGAGGGGTGCGGTCGGTGGGGTGGAGAGAGACGGGGGATGTGCCGGCGGGGGGGGATGGGTGGGCCTGGACCGGGGGTCTGGAACGGGTGATGGGGCGATGGCTGAAACAGGCAGCTGACGTCGGTTGCAATGGGAAGGCTCAAGGTCGACCACCAAATACACAGGAGATCTACCAGATGACATTTGCATATTTACAGATTTCACTGTCCCTCTCTCTCCGACCGCGACCATCGATGATCCCTCTCTGATGTTGTTGGCCGTATTCCCCTCCCACATCCCGATGACCGTCCCCAGAGGGAACCACCTCAAGCGTTCCCGCGGGTCCGTCAGTCGCCCCCAGAAGCTCAGTCAGCATCCTCGCGAGCGGGCTGAAGAGAGGAATGCCTCGATTATCGCCCCCGCGAGTCCTCGCCCGGCGCAGCGAACCCTCACCCCGGACCCCCCATCCCAATCCCGCCCAGCCCCCCACCGTCGCCGCAAGAGACGAAGGTTCTCAGCCAACTGCACCGGCGTCTTGCAGAACCATCTTCCCGCCACATCACATACGAAGCTCGTCTTTCCCACCCCTCCCTCCTCCACGCCCCCCTCCCCTCCGTCGTCCAGCTCGCGGCCGGATGAAGAACACAGGCTCTCTGTGATCTCAGAGCGGCTTCGTCTCAAGATGTCCAATTCTTCGTCCACGGCTGCCCACGGGAAGCTCCCCACCGGGCAAGTTTGCACATATGAGGATTGGCACGACATCAAGGAACTGTTTGCAAAAGCCGCGGAACAATACAACGGTAAGCACGTTCCGAACAAGTTTTATCACCCCCATGTGTTTTTCGGACCCTCCTCTCCCAGCGTGTACGTGTGTGTGCTCTGTTCAGTCACTAATGCATTGTACGAAAAGCCCCAGAAACGGACGCTGTAGAGGCAATGCCGTTACTGCGTGCTGTGATTCACGAATGCCACAGGTTCCTGCTGTTCTACCCCGACCCTTCGGAACTTATAATGCAGCCACCCTCCCCACCGTCACTCCAGGAAAAGTCTTCGAAGCGCTCGGGAAACAGCAGTCCCTCTGGACGGCAGGGTTCTCAAAAGGGAAAAGATGCGACGCGTCCGGAGGAATCGGCTACGCCTCCGAACGACACAGAAGGATTAAGGTCAGATCCCCATTGAGTTCCCGTCTTCGCCCATTCGTTCCAACGCGCCTTTTGTTTGACAGTCCCAATTTGATTGCGGAACAGCCAACCGCGTTCCATGCGATCCTTGGAATTACCTTGTTCTTGTTCGGCAACTTGATCGCGCATGACCCCACCCTGGCGCTCGAGGGAGAATCCGCGTCGCCGACGGCGTATTGGTTGGCAGCCCTTGACGTCTTCGAGACGGGCGAGAATCTCCCCAGTCGGACCGATCCAACGATGTGTGATGCTCCCGAGGACTGGCGCATGGCTGTCGTTTGGGGCCGCACTTTGGTCTGTCTTGCTGATGTCAAGATATCTCGCTCGATCAAGGCCGCCCAAGGGAACGCCAACTGTCTCAGCCCCCAGGCCTGCTTCACAGCCGAAGACGAGCCGGATTGGTCTCCCGACTCTCCCTTCCATGCGATAGCCTCGAGGCGCCCCCCTGTCACGAGGAGGATGACTTTGACTTCAGCCTCCGCGCACGATCTGATGGTCCTCGCGATGGATCAATTTTCACGCGGTATCCTTCACATGCCGAGACGCGTTCCGTCCTCAACGGGGGATTCGCGTCAGTGCACGCTGACCATTGGACCTCACTTTTCACGCGCCGGAGAGTTGTTCGCGATCGCCTCGGAGGTCCTCGGAGTAGCCGAACGTTTAGAATCCCCGGACGACCGTCACCATTTCTCACTTTGGGCCGATTCTATCTTTAGCCAAGTCTCAAAATCGAACTCTGAGGCCGATACGGAATGGTTGACTAGGGTCGCTCTCTCGAGGGGAAGGTGTTGGTTGAATATGGCTTCATCCAAGATTGAGGAGTACGAGGGTGCCATAGAACGGGGAGATGATAGCATCCTCGGCTCGCCGGGGGTGGCGGAGACTCGTGAGGAGCTGACCGCAGGTTCGTTTTTTTATCTCCCCGGACAAATTATCGCCAGACTTACGAGCTCTTCTTCACTTCAAGCCATCGAGTTCTTTGAACACGCCAAGGGTGGTAACCACTCTACGATCGGAGAAGATGAACTAGCCCCGCTCACACCGTTGGTGCGTAACGGCCCCTTTCTCCGAGTGGTTATGGGTACTCATCCTTCTCTAGCTTGCTGAAGCCCTCGTAAGCCTTGCGAACCTGTGTCCTGATGAGATTAAGCGCGAGAAACTTTACTCTCGGGCTCAAAAAGAGAGTGGAGATTACAAGATTCCTTGGGGCGATGATGACTTCATGGATACGGGTGAATAACTGATTGGATTCACTCCCTCTCTGTTCCCCTAGGTTATCGAGCATCCTCCCCTCTGCTATCTGTCTCCCGCACTACGCTTTCGTCTGTTATCCATGCATTCGTCGTCGGTACACTGTTCTCTCCCGCAAAAACCACTCAAATCCAACATACTCCCCCAAACCCATGTGTACCATATCCTCCTCCCGACATACTTCAACTCGATCTATCTCTTGCTTCGCTGTCTGTCTGTATATGTGCTCTGTCTGCCGTTTGTCTTCTGTTCATTGTTTGGTTGGGCCTTCGTCGCCCTTAGACTTCGTTCTGGACGCCTGTTCTTGCGTTTTTCTCACACATTCTGTCACATTCTCTCCTATTCCTACTTCCGGCCTGTGCCCCGCAATACACTACTACCCGCCCATCATCGTCACTTATACGATCTTTATACTTTATCCATCGCTTTACGATATCCTTCCTTAGTCAGCTTCCTTTGTTACTCTCCCACCGTCCGGTGGGACGCACCAGGCCTAGACCACCATCCCACCCCTTCTCCCCGCCACGTTCGCCTCTACGCTCGCCCACCTATTTATCATGGTTTCTTTGGTTTGTGGCTGCGCTGATTGACCATTCACCCGCATGTACAACACATTTTGTAGATCACTCTGACGACGAATATATCGTCATAGGGTTTGGAACTGTTGATCCCGGGTGCAATGTCACATTGATGTCAGCTAACACGACGGTCTGGCATGGGTGGGTCCACCAGGAGCGGATTAGATGGGTCGGGAAGGCGCCCGTGCCATTCCTTGGCAACACCAGAAAAGCTTCCCGGTGATGCATTCGTCCTTTCTTCATAGTTCGCCTGATCCCATTGTTCTGCGTTCATAGCGGGATTTGGGAAGGGTTTGCTTCCCTCCATCCCTGTAATGCCACGCGGAAATTACTCCGCCGAAACTTACCGGGTCACCCATTGTTTGCACGATCGTGGCGATAATCAGTTTCACGTGACCAGGGCCCCTCAAGCGCCTCCGGCGGAGCACGGTAATGTGGCCTCTCAAACTACACGGTCGACAACCTCAATACCGGCGTTGGCCAGGCCGACATCTCCGGCAGACGCTCACCCGGGCACGCAGTAGATGGAAACGAGTGAATATTTGCAAAACGCTGATTTTCCGTGTTTCGCATTCACATCTACTATCAGAAACTCGCACGGATTCTCTCCCTACACAGTATATCCCGGACGGCAAGCTGCGCCGTTCGTCGAGGAAGTCTGTCATCTCGCCAGACGCCTCGACCTTATACTCGAATGGGGCGGGTCCTGCACTACCTATTATGAGGTCGCGTGTCACCTTTCCGAAATCTGCGGTTCCACCGGACCGGGCCCGCTGTGCCCCTTACATCGTGTCACGGTAGAGGGGTGTGATGTTATGGGGCGACCGTGGATGCTCGCCTTGGCGTCCAACCACCAAATCCCTCAGGGGTCTGACTATGCTTGGAGTTCTTGAAGGAATGTTTGGGAAATCGAAGGAGATCGAGCGGTTACTTGAACATATGCTCGCCCATGCCCCGAATGATCTCATGGTAAGTGGTAAATGTTACGGTCTGCCTGGAGGCAAGCATACTGATGAAGACGTACCCAGTGGCTTAGGCTCAGACCAACGTGGATGCACAGTTGGGACGAAACATATGATTACGATGATTGAGGGTCTCTGATATTCGGAGGGACAGACAAGAAAAATACCCGGCGAACGAGAGGTAGAGGGATACCAAGGAAGGTCCTCTCCCATCTGAAGACTGTCGACGTTTGTCCCGCACAGGTGGCCGAGAGGTGGCCAAGAAGCAGGGCAGTGTCGTCGAGGGGGGGACATGCGCTGTGGGAATGGTCAGTCCTGATAAATCAGTAACAAAATTTCAGTCATTATGGATTTCTGGATTTCTGGATTTCTGGCACATCTTACAGCCGCTTCCATTTCAATAGCAAACTTTCGAAACAAACACAGGCTTTTATTTTATTTTGACATGCAGCATCACCGGCATGCTTCACAGCCCGCCGCTCTGGAAAATCACAGTAGCAGCACAAACCTTGCACGTAAGCACAATTGAGAATATACAACGCCACTAAGGGTCCAACGTTCTGCTTTGTTTCCACCGCAACGGGGCTACATTATGTGATGCAGTTTCACTATCCACTGTCATCGACAAGGGCAAATATGATCATGAATTTCGGAACAGGTCACCAAGACGGACAAGGTAGTGAAATACCGGGAATCTTCGTCAGACGACTTCCCAGCATCATCAGCCGACACTCCTTTATCCTTCTCGAACCTCTCGATGGGTACCGTTAACTGTGGGTGAACGGTCTCAGGGGTGACGACGACATAATACTTTTTGGGAGACGTGGGGGAATGCAACTCGTCGACCTTACGCAAGCCTTCTACCTTCACATCGTGTTTTCCGCTTCGCGTAATTTGAAACATGAGGAGGATGGGTGATGACTCTCCGAATGGGTGAATAAGGAGTAGCGAGTCAACAGGGGGAATTTGTTTGGCTTCGGGGCGGTAGTGACGGCCCTCCTTAAATTTGATCTTTTTAGCCAAGAGATATTCGGCTGATGCAGACGACTTGAGGGTTATTAGAACCTTCTGATCCATGGAGTCGGTGTAGTTATCGTATGTGGGCTTCACTGTCCCTCGTCCCGGGAGAGTAAATGGTACGGAACACTGGTTGAACAGTTCGCCCACCCCCGAGCAAGTCGTGAACCCGGAGTTCGAAGACCCATCCGGTGGTGGCGGAAATTGATTTTTCCCGGAACAGACTACAGAAGAACGTCATGTCATCAGTCTGAGAATAGGTGTTTCTCCCAGTGTATCCCGAATATGTGTCGTGAAGCGATATCGACCACGAGAGAGTCCCGATTGGTTGGTAAGCGCGATACGGTACTGATGATGTCGGAGAAGTCATAGGAGTCGGGATTATGGACGGCCCGTAGCAGTTGGTCAGGCGCGGTTTTACCAATTACTTCACGGGCTCTCCTCGTGTAATCGTCCGGGCGGTGGGCAAACATTACCATGGTCCCAGGAGATGAGCGAAAGTCATCGTACGGGTCCCAGAGTTGACGCTCTGTCGGGTTGTCGAAGAAGAAAGGGCGGTTAGAGAAAACGTGAGCACTGGGGAACTCCGGAGGCCAGACCTACATACGCCTGAATGACTTCCGAAATGGACCAGGGCTCCATGAAGAACCTACGATCAGAGATCTTCTGTGCCACTCCTGTTGGGAACGAGGAGAAATTGTGTCAACGAAAATAAAGGGTGAGCTGGGTTTGAAGGTGCTGGCAGATTCCTGGAGCTGTGGACCAAAGTCAAGAGGGCCCAGATAGTACGGCGGCCTCGTCGATCCAGGTCAGTGTCCAGGCCCCAATATGATACCGGGTCCTCAGGGTCTGTAAGGACGCCGCCTTCATGGAAGAAGATCGCGTATGAACTGCGGATCTGCAACCCCGCGGAAAGCCCGAGCGCAAAGCGGCGCATGAGAAGCCACACCAAAAGATAGGCTTTCCTGATCGGATGTTAGATTCTGGGAGCAGTGAAGAGAGAAGGGAACAGGTCAATGTCAGGTTATCCGGGAACCGCGAACACGTCATGTGCTTGGCTGCACAACACAGATTCTCGTCCGGCTTCGTCGTACTCGGATTGTACCAAGAACTTTCAAGCGGTGCGTCTGGGTGGGGGCAGGCCTACGGGAATTGTTGCAACAATATGGCGTTCGGGAAGCGCGATACCCTCCACAGGGTCGATCCCTCTCCTCACGCTTTCTTCCTCCTGGAACGACTCTAGCCCTTTCCCCTAGAGAGAATCCCTGAACTCTCTCCAGTATATGGGCCTAGCGGTTTTTGGGATAAACTCCGAGGGAAGCTTGCTGATCGCTTTCTCCCGGTCGTTGATGTGTTTGGTGAGATCTTTGAGTGACGTGGTAGGCGAGGGTGAACAAGTGTGAACAAGAGACATCGATCACATATTTACAGGAGGTGCAATCCTACCGCATCGATGTTATCATTCCGGGTGTCAAGCTTCAAGCTTCAAGGTTCGTTACGAGAATTCATCCAGCAGTTGTGGGAGCTCACCCAATCCCGAACACAACCAAATTTCGTGCAGAGGCTAAAAGTGGGCGCCCACAACGAACCTCTTGCACCGACCATCAGTGCTGACCTAAGTTCCTGCAACCACGGGGGTAGATGTTCATGTTATCGATGGCAAGCGCCAGCTAAGTGAGCATACTATAGATCATTACATGTGCCCAAAACTAATCGCAATGGTTAGGCTAGGATGGAGGATAGTTGGTTTATAGCGCTGGCAGATTCTTGGTCACGGCTGGGCGGATAAAATCGAGGGCCAAGACTTCATCGCCAGACAGACAGGCGTCCGATACACCAAACTATGATGTATGATGGCGTACGTTTGCTCAGGGTAACAGGACGTCCGATATATAAAGCGCAAGAGGAATCCTGGATCGAGGGGAGGGGGGCCACTCTGCAAAAACGCGGGAAATCGATGTTTCCTTGCTTAGTGAACGTACGTTGCCAACCCCCACTTTCAAGAATGCTGTTGAGATTTCTGAGCGTCCATGAGGCCTCTTGTGGGAAGCCGTGATGGCTGCTAGTTCCGGCAGATAGAGTTGCTCTCAGATTTTGATCTTTTCCTCGACGGAGCCTCCTAGCCCGGGGTTCGGGTGGGAGAATGATGGATTTCTTGATGGGCTGTGTCTCTTGATCCTGATCCTCCACCTGAGAGTCGCCGGCGGCACACGGGAACATGCGGTGATGGTTAGGCTGGTCTGTCTGAGATCAAGCAAAGACCTGGACCGCATGCATCGATATCATCCAGTGCTCCAAGTGACATAAAAATTCCCATTGGGTATATATCTCCGCGCCAAGACAAATGTCAGGCGGCCCTAAACTTGCCCATCCCCTGGGGTCTCGCCATGATGCATGTTGGCATGAGGGACAACTACCAGAGTCCTCCCCTCAGCGCAGACTCGACCATACCCTTCAACCCTGACCCTTTCCTTTTAACGCCGAACAGGAGAGAGTTCGATGTCGAGTATTCGGACTGGCCCTCTCCGTCGTCACCCGCGAAGAATTTCCAGTATGCCGACAAATCTCAGTCCCCGAGTCGACGACTGCGTCATCCCAGGTTTATCTGCCTCAATTTTGGGCCGCTTTGGTCAAAGCCACTGTTTCGAGGCTTCGAGAAACCGAGCTTCACCCATATTGCCATCCTCATCGCCCTGTCTCTCACCGCATATCCGGCGCTCTACATCCTTACACTGGTAGCGAACGATAAATCGTTGTCAGTTGTGCGTCTCATCGTTGCCCTGTGGTGTTCGGCGGTCGGGTTCGCCCTCGGATACATTTTTCTCAAGATTGGGTTACAACATTTCGAGGCAGCGAGTGAGTTCACGTCAGCGCCTCTGTGTCGCCATTTTTCTAAGATCCCGCTTTAAATAGCGTGGGCCACTGTGATCCACATGAGTCACGAAGGTGACGGAATGAAACTCCGCGATCTGGCAAGGAACTCGCGTAGTCCGACAAACTTTCTGACCGCCCTCCGGATCCTTCTATCCCGTTTCTGGAGTCGGGGGACGGCCAGACATTCGCGTAGATCATACGAGTCCGTTTTTAAATCATCCCCCATTCCACACGACCTCATATTCCTGCAGCAAACGGCCATGGTCCTTATTCTTGGCGTTGTTTATCGTTCTCGCCATCTTGGGCCCCATGCTGCCCTTCCTGTTTGGGCGTATCATGGTGATTGAAACCTCTGTCCGCGTACGTGTCATAAATCTATCTCTTCCTCGCGCTTTCCTAATATCCGAATAGAATCAACGCAAGGTATACCGGGAAGTTTTGATCGCTGGAGACTTGTCCCAGGAGGATATTGACCGGGCGAGTTTCCAACTTGGGGCATTCCAGGTTAGCCAGTAGTGAATGAACCTGAGCCCACCCGCTTCAACACTATCTTCAGAGTTTTGCCCAAACGTGGACCTTGCTCCCATATGGCAGAAGCGCGCCGGACATCGCCGAGTTTGCTTACGGAGGCGAAACCGTCTATCTTCCCCAACCGAGGTCGTCACAATTCGTCCCTGGCGGTTCCGGGGATGGGACTTTCAATGCAAATCAATCTGTGTCGATAGGTCTGAATGATACCTCGAACAACACTCTTATGTTGACGGGTAGGAACACCGAGAGCGAGACCAGTGCGGTTTTACGGTATGGGTTTCCTTTTTGTTAAACACGCAGCTCGGTGTTCCGATATCCACCTTCTCTAGATACCCCCAGTGGGGAATCAGGATTCATTGCGAGAAGTTGCCCAACCCTGAAGTCAACTTGTAAAGCAATCTGCTGCCCCTTTTTTCGAACAATCTTACTGATTCTCCCCACCTTGCAGGATACCCGTATCGAGCCAATCACTCACCTACGCTTTCCTTCCTCAAGATCTCCTTCGAAACTTGTTCGGGACGTACGGCATGGATCTGCCGGAATCGCTCACCGTACCGGATCTTCGCCTTCTAGACCCGAACGACTCTATCCCGCCAGGTGTCGACCCCTCGACGATTTCCTACGTCGGTGAGTTCTTGTAGCCCTCTCACACGTCCCTTCCATCTGACCCACGCACTACAGTCCAATGGTCGAACAATGGTGTAGCCCACAGCTTCCACACACGCACGATTTTTGACACGGGTTCGATTAGTGATCAGGGATGGACGACCGTTGAGACGGTCCTCGTCCGACTCAACACTAGTTTCACACCTTCCGGCCGTTTCCCCGTATACGGCGAGCCGGTGGCCGATCTCAACGGAGTGGAGACCAGGATTGGTTACGACGCCGTTGTCTGCGTGCAAAGGTACGATCCTTGGATCATCGAAGCATACAACACACCTGTCGGATCGCCCACCGTTCTGCGCATCATCGAGGAGGGTTACGGAAGTACCTCACTGTTGCCGAACGGTGGTATCCGAGGACCTCCTCTCGCAAACACCAGGAACCTCAACACGACTGGAAAGAACCCGGCGTTCTACGTAGCCCACGATAATAGTGTCAATCAGATGGTGAAAGATAACGGGCGGGACCATTTCTACGTCCCCTCCCCCACTGTGAGCCCCGCGGTACCTTTACATGCTACATCATTCCTGATCTAGACCTACCTCACAGACCATTTCTTTCACCGATGGGGCCGGACCCGAGGGATACACCGAACTGTCCCCGGACCGGTTCGCAGTTATCCGCGCCCGAGTCGACGCGGCCAACGTTCTACCATACCTTGCAGGGTCGGCGCCGGTAGTCGCGCAACGGTACTCAGATCAGACACTCGCATACGTCACTTACAAGCAGTGGCAACTGATAGGTCTACCGGCACTCGTCCTGGTTCTGGGAATCATTGGGGAACTTTTCGTGCCGACGTTACCACATAATATTCCACGGAGAGGATTTGGGGTGTATAGTTGGCTTGCGCTGCTGCAATCTGAGGTGCGTGTGCCTAGTCGCGTTCAGAGCACAAGGCCTAACCTGCCTTTGGTATTTAGGAGTTGCGATTCGAGGTGACTAATGACCTCGAGAAGTTGATGAGTCTCGACGAGTTGGAGGAAAAACTCTCAGAGAACCAGGTCAAGTTTGTCGTATAAAAGGATGGGATATGAATCTTTCGAGTCATCACACTGGACCTTTTCTTGTTTCCCTCTTCTTCCTTGTCGGTAGAACGGGATAATCACGATGATGACAACGTGTAATATGATAATATGTAATCTATTTGGCTCCGTCGGTGCACCATGATGAGGACGTTCGCGACGGCGTGGGGCGGTTGCCTGTCGGATGGTTATGGGTTGACGAAAAGTTGGCAATGCACACGGGGTGGGCGGAGTACACGTTGAAGATGTGTGTCTAGTAGTACTATTCACTAGGCAAGGGCAGTCGCCCGTCCATCTACATAAACATCTTCGCGCAGCTTTGGCACGACGAGTAGGTACTGTTTCTATTGTGCCCGCAACCAACACACTGGAGATAGCGGTTGCCCCGACCGGAACTGCGACAATTTTGACAATAGGCGTTCGACCCTTGAACAGAGGAGTATGAGACATAGTTTCTATGCCATGGACAATTGCCATGAGAACATCGCAACAACACGCCCCATTTGCGCTCAAAAGCCTTCTTTAATCCAAGCTTCAGCGCGCCAGCACAGTGGGGGGAAGATCCATCAGAGATGCGTCCGATGTTCTTTTTCACGAGCTCAATCGTTTTCGGGTCTTTGAAGTTTGAAATCAGAAGCTCGCACTCCATCTCCATGATCTTCCCTTGGCTGGGCGGGTACATTAGTTCGAGATCACTAGCTGCACTGTTTGAGGACGCGACAAAACACACCTAGCAGTGACCCATGAGAAAACCTCGTCCACGACGTTGTACGAAGATACTTTGCTTTTGATGTCCGCGAAGGCACTATCGGAGAGGGGCTCGATTCCTAGCTTAAGTTGATATGTCAATATCGTGCCTGAGACGTTTCATGTAAGGTTTCCTTACCAAACTCGCCAGAACGTAAATAGACTTCGGCGAACAGGGACGAGGTTTAGAAGTTGAGATTCTTTTACGAGTGGGATTCGGGAGAGTGGGAAAGTTTGGAAGAGTGGGAAAGCTCGGGGGAGGTGGAAGGCTTGGGGAAGGGGGAAAGTTCGGGGGAAGGGGAAAGCTCGGGGAAGGGGGAAAGTTTAGGGGAGGAGGAAGGTTCGGGGGAGGGGAAAAGTTCGGGGGAGGGGGAGAGTCGACAGCTTGGGATTTGAGGGGAGCGAACGAGATCGTGTCTGTGCAGCGATAGAAGAAAAGAGAACTCCAGCTGGGGAACTAGTCATTTCTCTCGACGTGGGGTCCAGGCAAGGAAGTACACGTACGCTGAAAATGACCCAGCAATAAGAACCGCACGACTTTCCTCATTTTCCTCCTTCAATGTTTCATCGTAGGCCCCCGTTGTATCCCCTTCACAGTCGCTGTCAACATTGGGATCTCCCTCCAGGTCGTTTACGAGAGTGTTTTTGCCCCTGAGATATTTTACCACTGGTGATCCTCAGCGCTCCGGTAAATCCGTAACCGAACTTTGACTTACATTGACCAAGTTGCTGTGCCTTGTCACCCATGATTACGCTTGAAAAGTAAACGGGCTTCAGGACAGTCCCAGCCTTCGAATGTCTAGTCCAATACTTCTTGTCAAAGAAGATCCCTTCGCGAACGGATTTTATGAGCGCGGTTTTCACGGCGGCCCAGTGGGTGGGGCTCACGGCCTCCGGGACCTGATTATGTAAAGTGAGTGCTCCTGTATCATGTTGAAAGGTAAAACCGGAACAGACTCACAGCAGGGGAGGCATTCGAAGGGGCTGTGATATCACCATCTTTGTTTGCAACCTCCCACAACGCAGATAAGATTTCTGTGGCATGCTCAAGATCCCCTTGGGCGAAACTGTCGATCTTCTCGTCGACGCTGGCGCGAATCGCTCCCACCGTCGAGTCCCTTACCCAAACGGCTGCGAGTCGGTCGATGTAAAGTCTCCTTATCTCATCGTATCTGCGTCTTTGTCAGTATGCAGTCAAGGTTAGTAATATATTCCGCTCACTGGGATGCGAATCTACTGAAAGACTCCTCAACAATGTCACACTTCCCCAGTTCCCCGCGTATGTGATTCAGAGCGAGGGTCTTCAGCGCGGGGACATCGTACTGCAATGAAAATTTGTCAGATGCCGGACGCTTCGAGTGGACCGGGTACAAACTTTGTCCGCGAGCCGATAAATGGACTTTGGGGATGGTCGGGGGACCTTATTATCAGAGAGTGTGACGATTTCAGCACTCCGCGATCTGCGATTCTCCTCAGACCCAAATGGTGCGAACTCTATCACATTCGTGTAGAGATACATCAAAAACGCTTGAAACCTGTAATAACGTCAGCGAAATGTTGGAGATGTTCACGGTAGCATGCACCCACGTCACAAAGGCCATGTCTGGGATTTTGACGATCTTCCCCTTGTTAACGCGTCCTCCGACTTCATCGCAAGCAACATTATCCTCGCCAGGAATCGCGAACGGGTCGGACGAATGAACCTTCGACTTGTTTGTGTGCTCGAACAAGGCGTCCTTTTCATCTTCATCGTCCTCAAGGTCACTGTCGGATAAATATCCGTAGTCTTCCGCGGATTCTTCTTCGTCAATTACTTCCTTGTTGAAGTCTTTCGGTTTGGATTCTGCGAAATTCCCGAAGAGCACTTTGAAAACGATACTGTGAGATTTTGCGTAGGTGTTAGCGGGTGAGACAGCGGGCTCACGATTCCTGAAGTAAGGGACTGTCTTCAGGACGTGGCTGTTGGAGTAGAGTGTCTTCGGCCGACAGACACGACCGGAGGAGTCCCGGTGCGAGTACAAGATGATCTTGGTGTCGACGAGGTTCCCGGAGGAGATTCCTTGGTTCAGAGCCACACGAAGAGCGTGGGTAGCCGCCATGTTTGCAGGAGACTGAAGTCAGTAACGTCCGTTCTCCGTCCCATTTATACGATGCAGGAGATCGGTCCGCACTCAGAAACACACGAGGGAGACGGACACGAGATACAGACATTTTCGGCTTAGACACCTCTTGGTGGAATTCAACGAACATTACTCCCATGTCACCCGTCCAAGATAGCGCGATGAGATAATTCAGATGGATGATACGATGTGCTTCTTGTAAAGTGTGGCTGGTGGATTAGGGTCAGGCGGGTGTGGTAGATGCCGAGCGGGCGACGGGAGAAGACGGCCACACTTGCGCAGACAGATGGGCACACAAGTTCTCGACCTTCAAGTACATTTACCATTCATCTCTTGCACAGGGACCAGGCCCGAATCGAACACGTTCCTAGTAGTATACTTGGATTCTGAGTATCTCACGAGCCGCGACGATAGAATGGCGCGTTCGCAAGTGGGTCAGTTGGCGAAAATGTGGCGAGGAAGGGCGTGTGCGTGAGCCACTGCTTGTCTACATCATATCACGGTCGAAGAGTAACTTGTGAGGGGGCGATATGAGTGCTCGCTCGGGCGCCCAACTGCGACCAAATCTAGGGGATTTAATCACAGTGAACCTGACGTGAGTTTCTTGGGGAATCGATGATAATCGTGTGGTGGCTTGAACATCCGTTGAAATACACACAGGTATCTCCTGGTACATGGTCAACATTACGGTCGGCCTTAACGCAAGTGTATTAATGAGACTTAGTTTCAGACCGGTGCGGATAGGATCACCAGCACCCGCCTCCAGGCGGAGTGGTTCAATGACCATCATCTGTGGCTGGTCTGAGCTCGGCTCGCTGGCAGGGGATGGTCATTGGGTGATTACACACTACAAGAAGCAGAATCATGACATCCTATAGACCTACCAGCCACATACAAAGTGCATGATCAGGAACCTCTGCAAGATGAATCTCAGATCGAGGGAAGGCAAACCACTGCAATGAAAACTATCCGCCGTATCGCTGTATTACACATGTTAACACGCCTGATCTGCATTCGCTAGGGAAGGGGGGTCGTCCCTTCCGTCTATAAAAACATCTTCCTACAGCTTTGGCATGACGTGACATTATTGGTCCTACTGTACCCGCAACCAGCACACTGGAGGTAGCGGTTACCCCAACCGCGATCGATACAACTTTGGCAAAGGATGTTCGATCCGACGGAGGAGTATGAAGGGTGGTTAGTATACCACGGACAACCGCCGTGGGAACATCGCAATGGCACACAATTCTGTCGCTTGAGCCCGAAGGCCTTCTTCAACCCAAGCTTTAGGGCGTCGGCGGAGTGGGAAGAAGATCCATCAGAGATGCGTCCGATGTTCTCTTTCACGAGCGAAATCGCATTCGGGTTTTTGAAGTGCGAAATCAGAAGATCAAACTGTATCTCCGTGATTCTCCTCTGACTAGGCGAACACCTCAGCTCGAGATTACCAACATCACGGTCCGAAGACACGAGAAAACATACTCAGCGGTCACCCACGAGAAAAGCTCGTTCACGGCGTTGTCCAGGGACACCTTGCTCTTGATGTCCGCGAAGGCACTGTCACAGAGGGGCTGAATTTCGAGCTGGGATCGATATATCAACGTCACGCCTGCGTTTGGTTGTGGGGTTCCTTACCAAACTCGCCAGGAGGTGAATGCTCTTCGGTGAACAGGGAGGGGGTGCATCGGCCGTGGTCTTTTGGTGAATGTAATTGAGGCGGGAGTCAATACCCTGCGACTTGAGGGGAGCGAACGATATCACGTCTGTGCAGCGATAGAAGAATAGAGATCTCCATCTGGAGATCTAGTCATTCCTTGGAGTCCGGATGGGGCGAGAAAGCTCACGCACGCTGAAAATGACCCGGTGATTAGAAGCGCACGATTTTCCTCCTTTTCCTCCTCTGGTGTTCCGTCGCCAGCTCCCGTCGAATCACTTTCACAATCGCTCTCGAGGTTGACACCTCCCTCCAGGTCGTTCGCGAGAACGCTTCCGCCCTTGAGATATTTTACCACTGACGACCCTCAACGCTTCAGAAAATCCACAACAAGATCCCGACGCACATTTGTCCAATTGCCGCGTCTTGTCCTGCATGATCGTGCTTGAGAAGTAAACAGGCTTCAAGACATCCCCCGCCTTCGAGTGTCTAGCCCAATACTTCCTATCAAAGAAGACCCCTTTGCGCACCGACCTTATGAGCGCCATCCTCGCAGAGTCCCAGTGGGTGGGGCTCGTGACCTGTGCGGTCTGACCGTGATTGAGTGAAGTGAGTCTTCCAGTATTGCCAAGGAGTAGGAAAAATGGAATGGCCTCACAGCAGGCGAGGTATTCGAAGGAGCATTGATATCGCCGTCCTTGTTTGCAATCTCCCACAACGCGGAAACAATTTCTGTCGCGTGCCGGAGATCCCCTTTGACGAAACTGTTGATCTTCTCGTCGGCGCTGGTATGTATCGCTTCCGTCGAGTCCCTTATCCAAACGTACGCGAGTTGATCTACGTATAGAGACCTTATCTCGTCGTATCTGCTCCTCTGTCAGTATGCAGCCAAGGTCGGTGATATATCTCGCTCACTGGGATGCGAATCTACTGAAAGACTCCTCGACAATGTCACACTTTCCTAGTTCCCCGCGTATGTGATTCAGAGCGAGGGTCTTCAGTGCGGGGACATCGTACTGTGACGAAGAATTGTCAGATGTTGGACGTCTCGAGTGGATAGGGTACGAACTTTGTCCGCGAGCCGGTAAATGGACTTTGGGGATGGCCGAGGGACCTGATCATCAGAGAGTGTGACAATTTCAGCGCTTCGCGACCTGCGGTTTTCTTCGGACCCAAATGGTGCGAACTCGATCACATTCGTGTAGAGATACATTAGAAAGGCTTGAAACCTGCGGTCATATCAACGAAACGCCGGAGAGGCTGTTGGACTTCACTCACGTCACGAGTGCCACATCTGGGATCTTGACAACCTTCCCCTTGTCAATGGGCTCCTCGCGTTCCTCAAAGAGGGTGCTTCTGTCCTCGCCAAGGGTCCCCGGTGGGTCGGAGGGATGAATCTTCGACTTGCTTGTGCAATTGCATGAGGCGACTTTCTCGTCCTCGTCGTCCTCGAGGTCACTGTCGGACAAGTACCCGTAGTCTTCCGCGGATTCTTCTTCGTCGATTTCTTCCTTGTTGAAGTCTTTTGACTGGGATTCTGCGAAATTCCCAAAGAGTACTTTGAAAACGATACTGTGAGGCTCTATACAAGTAGTTCCGAGTGTGGCGGTGGACTAACGATCGTTGAAGTAGGGGACTGTCTTCAAAACGCGGCTGTTGGCATAGAGCGCCTTTGGTCGACAGACGCGACCGGAGGAGTCCCGATACGAATACAAGATTATCTTGGTGTCGACGAGGCTCCCGGAAGAGATTCCTTGGTTCAAGACCTCGCGGAGAGCTGTGGTAGCCGCCATTCCTGCAGGAGTCTAAAGTCAGCTATATTCGTTATCTGTCGTATTTATACGACGCAATAGACCGGCATGCGCTTGAGAACGCACCGGGGGGGTGGCGGAGATTGTATTGGTTAAGTGGAAATGAGATGCAGATATTGGGGGCCTGGGCGCCTCTTAGTGAAACCCAATGAACACTATTCCCATGTCACCCGTCCAAGATAACGCGATGAGGTCATTCAGATGGATGATATGGATGATACGGATGATACGGAACGTTTCTTGCGGGGTGTGGCTGGAGACTTTGGGTCAGGCGGTTACGGGAGATGCCGAGTGGGAGACTGGCGACGGAAGATCAGAAGACGGCCACAGTTGCGCAGACAGATGAGGACACAAGTTCTCGACCTCCCAGTACATTTACCATTCAATATTCATCTCCTGCATGGGAACCGGGCCCGAATTGAACACGTTCCTAGTGTATACTTGGATTCTGAGTATCTCACGAGCCGCGACGATAGAACGGCGCGTTCTCAAGTGGGTCAATTGGCGAAAATGTGGCGGGGAAGGGCGTGCGCGTGAGCCACTGCTTGGCTATATCGCGTCATGGTCAAAGAGTAACTTGCGAGGGTGCGACTATGGATGCTCGCTTTGGCGCCCAACCGTGACCAAACCTCTAGGAGATTCAATCACAGTGAACCTGACGTGAGTTTCCCGGGGAATCGATGAGAATCGTGTGGTGGCTTGAACATCCGTTCAAATGCACACAGGTATCTCCTGGTACGTGGTCAACATTACAGTCGGTCTTAATGCAAACGTATTAATGAGGTAGGTTAAATAGCTTAGTTTCAGGCCGGTACGGATAGAATCACCAGCACCCGCCTCCAGGCGGAGTGATTCAATGGTTATCACCTGTGGCTGATCTGAGCTCGGCTCGCTGGCAGGGAGTGGTCATTGGGCGATTACTAGAAGCAGGATCATGACATCCTATAGACTTAGCAACAACATACAAAGTACACGATCAGGAACTTTTGCAAGACAAATCTCAGATCGAGGGGAAGCAAACCACTACAAGGAAAACTATTTGCCGTGTCGCTGTATTATAGGGAAGGGGAGCCGTCCCTTCCATCTATAAAAACATCTTCCTACATTTTTGACACGACGTAAGGGCATTGGTCCGATTGCACTCGCAACCAGTGCACTCGAGGTAGCGTCTACCCCGACCTTGATCGACGCAATTCTGGCAAAGGATGTTCGACCCGACGGAGGAATATGAGGGGTGGTTAGTATGCCATGAACAACTGCCGTGGGGACATCGCAAGGACACGCAATTCCGTCGCTTGAGTTCGAAGGCTTTGTTCAACCCAAGATTTAGGGCGTCTGCAGAGTGGGAGGAAGACCCATCAGAGATGCGTCCGATGTTCTCTTTCACGAGCGCAATCGTTTTCGGATTTTTGAAGTGCGAAATCAGAAGATCAAACTGCATCTCCGTGATCCTCTTCTGACTGCCACTAGACGAACGCGTCAGTTCGAGATTACTAGCACCACGGTCCGAGGACACGAGAAAACCTACTTAGCGGTCACCCACGAGAAAAGCTCGTTCACGGCGTTGTCCAGGGACACCTTGCTTTCGATGTCCGCGAAGGCACTGTCACATAGGGGCTGAATTTCGAGCTGGGATCGATGTATCAACGTCACGCCTGAGTTCGGTTGGAGGGTTCCTTACCAAACTCGCAAGAAGGTGAATGCTCTTCGGTGAACAGGGAGGGGGTGCATCGACCGTGGTCTTTTGGTGAATGTAATTGAGGCGGGAATCAACACCCTGCGACTTGAGGGGAGCGAACGAGATCACGTCTGTGCAGCGATAGAAGAATAGAGATCTCCATCTGGAGATCTAGTTATTTCTCGGAGTCTGGATGGGGTGAGAAAGTTCACGTACGCTGGAAATGACCCAGCGATTAGTACTGCTCGACTTTCTTCCTTTTCCCCCTTCGGTGTTCCATCGGCGGTTGCCATCGAGTCGCTTTCACAGTCGCTCTCGAAATTGATATCTCCCTCCAGGTCGTTTATGAGAACGCTCCCCCCCTTGAGATATTTTACCACTGGCAACCCTCAACGCTTCAGCAAATCCACAACAAAACCCAGACGCACATTTGTTTAATTGCTGCGTCCTGTCCTCCATAATCGTGCTTGAGAAGTAAACAGGCTTCAAGAAATCGCCAGCCTTCGAGCGTCTGGCCCAATACTTCCTATCAAAGAAGACCCCTTCGCGCACCGACCTTATGAGTGCCATCCTCACGGAGTCCCAGTGGGTGGGGCTCGTGACCTGCGCGGCCTGATTGTAATTGTGTGAAGTGAGTCCTCCAGTATTACCAAGGAACAGGAAAAACGGATTGGCTCACAGCAGGCGAGGCATTTGAAGGAGCACTGATATTGCCGTCCTTGTTTGCAATCTCCCACAACGCGGAAACGATTTCTGTCGCGTGCCGTAGATCCCCTTTGATGAAACTGTTGATCTTCTCGCCGGCGCTGGTGCGAATCGTTTCCGTCAAGTCCCTTATCCAAACGTACGCGAGTTGATCTACGTATAGAGACCTTATCTCGTCATATCTGCTCCTCTGTCAGTATGCAGTCAAGGTCAGTGATATATCTCGCTCACTGGGATGCGAATCTGCTGAAAGACTCCTCGACAATGTCACACTTCCCTAGTTCCCCGCGTATCTGATTCAGAGCGAGGGTCTTCAGCGCGAGGACGTCGTACTACAATGAAAACTCGTCAGATGCCAGACGCTTCGAGTAGACCGGGTACAGACTTTGTCCGCGAGCCGGTAAATGGACTTTGGGGACGGCCGAGGAACCCTATCATCGGAGAGCGTGACAATTTCAGCGCTTCGTGACCTGCGATTTTCTTCGGACCCAAACGGTGCGAACTCGATCACATTCGTGTAGAGATACATCAGAAAGGCTTGAAACCTGTTGTCATATCAACGAAATGCCGGGGAGGCTATTGGACTTCACTCACGTCACGAGTGCTACGTCTGGGATCTTGACAACCTTCCCTCTGTCAATGGGCTCCTCGTGTTCCTCAAAGAGGGTACCTCTGTCCTCGCCAGGGGTCCCCGGTGGGTCGGAGGGATGAACCTTCGACTTGCTTGTGCAACCGTTTGAGGCGACTTTCTCGTCCTCATCGTCCTCAAGGTCGCTGTCAGACAAGTATTCGTAGTCTTCCGCAGATTCTTCTTCGTCGATTTCTTCCTTGCTGAAACCTTTTGACTGGGACTCTGTGAAATTCCCGAAGAGCACTTTGAAAACAATAGTGAGGCTTCATGCAAGTGGTTCCGAGTGTGGCGATGGACTAACGATCGTTGAAGTAGGGGACTGTCTTCAGGACGCGACTGTTGGCATAGAGTGCCTTTGGTCGACAGACACGACCGGAGGAGTCCCGATACGAGTATAAGATGATCTTGGTGTCGACGAGGCTCCCGGAGGAGATTCCTTGGTTCAAGACCTCGCAAAGAGCAGAGGTAGCCGCCATCTCTGCAGGAGGTTAAAGTCAGCAATGTTCGTTATCTGTCGTTTTTATACGACGCAAAAGACCGGCCCGCACTTAAAAATGCGCCGAAGAGGGCGGATATTGTATGAGTTAAGTGGACGTGAGATGCAGATATTCGGGGCTTGGACGCCTCCTAGTGGAACCCAACGAACACTATTCCCACGTCACCCGTCCAAGATAGCGCGGTGAGGTCAATTCAGATGTATGATACGGTGCGCTTCTTGCAAGGTGTGGCTGGTGGAACAGGGTCACCGGGCGCCGTGTGTTGGAGATGCCAAGCGAGAGACGGACGGGTGGGACGGCGGTCGGCGGATGGACGAACTACCAGAAGATCAGAAGGTAGCCACACCCATACAGACGCATGAGGACACAAGTTCTCGACCTCCAAGTGCATTCATCTCCTGCACAGGAATCATGCCCGAATCGAACACGTTCCTCGTATATACCTGGATTCTGAGGATCTCACGAGCCGCGATGTAGATTAGCGCATTCGCAAGCGGGTCAACTGGCGACAATGTAGCGAAGAGGGACACGAGCTACCGCCCACATCTCTCGGGATTCGACCAGTTGGTCTCAATGCAAACGTGTTGGCTAAGAAGTATCGAGCGGCTTACATAGCTGCAAACCGGTGTGAATAGAATCACCGGAACCTGCCTCCAGGCGGCGCGGTTCAGTGACCATCATCTCTGATCTGAACTCGAGTCCCTGACAGGAGGTCATCGATTCATCATTCGGTGATTGCCAGACACAGATTGCGGCGTCCCATAAACTTACCAGCCCCATATAAAGTGCACGACCAGGAACCATATAACAACACGCCTGATCTGCATTCGCTAGAGAAGGGCAGTTATCCCCTCCATCTATATAAACTTCTTCCCACAGTCCCGGCACGACGTGTAGCTACTGCTCCTACAGGACCCACAACTAGCGCACTGGAAGAAGCGGTACCCCCAACCACGATCTATGCAACCTTGGCAATAGGTGTTCGTCCCAATGGAGGAGTACGCGGGGAGGTCAGTATACAATGGGCAACCGCCGTGGGAACATCGCAAGCGCACACAGTTCTGCCGCTTGAGCTCGATGGCCTTCTTGAACCAAAGCTTTAGAGCGTCGGCAGAGTGGGAGGAAGATCCATCAGAGATGCGCCCGATGTTCTCTTTCACGAGCGCAATCGTATTCGGGTTTTTGAAGTACGGAATCAGAATATCACACTGCATCTCCATGATCCTCTTCTGACTGGACGAACACGTCAGCCGGAGATCATTGACATTACAATCTGAGGACATGAGAAAACCCACTTGATGGCCACCCACGAGAAAACCTCGTTCATGACGTTGTCAAACGATACTTTGCTTTCGATGTCCGCGAAGGCACTGTCGCAGAGGGGCTGAATTTCGAGCTGGACTCGATGTATCAGCATCGTGCCTGAGACCTTCGGTTCAAGGGTTTCTTACCAAGCTCGCCAGGATGTGAATGCTCTTTGGTGAACAGGGAGGAGGTGCATCGACCGTGGTCTTTTGGCGAATATAATTCAGGCGAGAGTCAACACCCTGCGACTTGAGGGGAGCGAATGAGATTATGTCTGTGCAGCGATAGAAGAATAGAGATCTCCATCTGGAGATATAGTCATTTCTCGGGGTCCAGATGGGGCGAGAAAGCCGCGCACGCTGAAAATGACCCAGCGATTAGAACCGCACGACTTTCCTCCCATTCCTCCTTCAGTGTTCCATCGCTGGCTACAGTCAAGTCACCTTCACAGTCGCTCTCGACGTTGACATCTCCCTCCAGGTCGCTTATAAGAGCGCTTCCACCCTTGAGATATTTTACCACTGGTAACCCTCAGCACTTCAGCAAATCCACAACAAAATCCTGACGCACATTTATTCAATTGCTGTGCCTTGTCCTCCATAATCATGCTTGAGAAGTAAACAGGTTTCAAGACATCCCCAGCCTTCGAGTGTCTGGTCCAATATTTCCTATCGAAGAAGACGCCTTTGTGCATCGACCTTATGAGTGCCATCCTCACAGAGTCCCAGTGGGTGGGGCTCGCGACCTGTGCGGTCTGATTGTGATTGCATGAAGTGAGTCCTCCAGTATTGCCAAGGAACAGGGAAAACGGGTTGGCTCACAGCAGGCGAGGCATTTGAAGGAGCATAGATATCGCCGTCCTTGTTTACAATCTCCCACAACGCGGAAACAATTTCCGTCGCGTGCCGAAGATCCCCTTTGATGAAACTGTCAATCTTCTCGTCGACGCTGGTGCGAATCATTTCCGTCTTCCAGTCCCCTATCCAAACGGACGCAAGTTGATCTATGTATAGAGCCCTTATCTCATCGTATCTGCGTCTGTCAACGTGCAGTCAAGATTGGTGATATATTTTGCTCACCGGGATGCAAATCTACTGAAAGACTCCTCGACGATGTCACACTTCCCCAGCTCATTGCGTATGTGATTCAGAGTGAGGGTCTTCAGTGCGGGGATGTCGTACTGCAATGAAAATCTATCAGATGCCGGATGCCTGGAGTGGACCGAGTACAAACCTTGTCCGCGAGTCGGTAAATGGACTTTGGAGACGGCCGGGGGACCTGATCATCGGAGAGTGTGGCGATTTCAACGCTTCGTGACCTGCGATTTTCTCCAGACCCAAACGGTGCGAACTCGATCGCATCCGTGTAGAGATACATCAGAAAGGCTTGAAACCTGCGGTCATATCAACGAAATGCTGGAGAGGCTGTTGGACTGCACTCACGTCACGAGTGCCACGTCTGGGATCTTGACAACCTTCCCCCTGTCAACGCGCTCCTCGCGCTCCTCGGGGAGGGTGCCTCTGTCCTCGCCGGGGGTCCTCAATAGGTCGTCGCTTGTACGCTTGCACGAGACGACTTTCTCGTCCTCGTCGTCCTCGAGGTCACTATCGGACAAGTACCCGTAGTCTTCCGCGGATTCTTCTTCGTCGATTTCTTCCTTGTTGAAGACTTTCGACTGGGATTCTACGAAATTCCCGAAGAGTACTTTGAAAACGATGGCATGAGGCTCTGTGCAAGCGGTATCAAGTGTGGCGGTGGACTCACGGTCGTCGAAATAAGGGACTGTCTTCAGGACGTGACTGTTGGCATAGAGCGCCTTTGGTCGACAGACACGACCGGAGGAGTCCCGATACGAATATAAGATGATCTTGGTGTCGATGAGGCTCCCGGAGGAGATTCCTTGGTTCAAGACCTCGCGAAGAGCTGTGGTAAGCGCCATGTCTGCAGGAGACTGAGGTCAGCAATGTTCGTTATCTGTCGTATTTATACGACGCAACAGACCGGCCCGCACTCAAAAACGTACCGAAGACGGCGGAGATCGCATGGGTTAAATGGACATGAGACGCAGATGTTCGGGGCCTAGACACCTCCTAGTGGAATTGAATGAACATTACTCCCATGTCACCGTCCAAGATAATGTAATGAGGTCATTCGGATCGATGATACGGACAATACGGAGTGCTTCTCGCAAATTGTGGCTGGCGGCTTAGAGTCAGGTGAGTGCGGGAGATGCCGAACGGGAGATGGGTAGGAGTGGGTCGGCGGTCGGCGGATCAGAAGACAGCCACAGTTGCACAGACAGATGAGCACAAACTCTCGACCTCCAAGTGCATTTATGTACAATTTATCTTCTACACAGGAACCAAGCCCGAATTGGCCCCATTACTAGTTGATAAGCTACTTGGACTCTGAGGATCTCACGAGCCGTGATGCGTAGAATGGCGCGCCGCCGTTCACAAGTGGGTCAATTGACGACAACGCAGCGAGGGGCTAGAGCGCGAGCCACTGCCCATCTACATCACGCCTCAGTCAAGGACTGATGCGAGGGGGCGACCATGAATGGTCGCTTTGGTGTCTAACCACCAAATCTCTCAGGATTCTACCGGTCGGTCTTAATGTAAGCGTATTGGTGAGGGAGTATCAAGTGGCTTACATAGTTACAAACCGATGTGAACAGGATCGCCAGGATCTGCCTCCAGGCGAATCTGATCTGAACGGGTCAAATCCCCGACAGGAGGTCATCATTCTGTGATTGCCAGACGTAGGTTGTGACGTCTCATAAACTTACTACCAGCCCCATACTATACAAAGTGTATGATCAGGAGCCGTGCGACAATACTCCCGATCTGCATTCACTAGGGAAGGGCAGCCGTCCTCTTCATCTATAAAAACGTCTTCCCACAGCTCTGGCACGACGAGTAGCCACTACCGGTCCTATGGTACCCACAACCAGTGCAATGGAGGTAGTAGCTGCCCCAACCCTGATCGGTGCAACTTTGGCAAAGGACGTTCGACACAACGGAGGAGAATGAGGGGTGGTTAGTATACCATGGACAGCCGACCTGGTCACATCGCAAGCGCGCATAATTCTGTCGCTTGAGTTCGAAGGCCTTCTTCAACCCAACCTTTAGAGCGTCGGCAGAGTGGGAGGAAGATCCGTCAGAGATGCGTCCGAAGTTCTCTTTCACGAGCGCAATCGCATTCGGGTTTTTGAAGTACGGAATCAGAACATCGCACTGCGTCTCCGTGGTCCTCTCCTGACTGGACAAACACGTCAACATGAGGTTACCGGTACTGAGGACACGAGAAAACCCACCTGACGGCAACCCACGAGAAAAGCTCGTTCATGGCGTTGTCCAAAGACACTTTACTCTTGATGTCTGCAAAGGCACTGTCACGGAGGGGCTGCATTTCGAGCTGGACTCGATGTATCAGCATCGTGCCTGAGACTTTCAGTTGAAGGGTTCCTTACCAAACTCGCCAGGAGATGAATGCTCTTCGGTGAACAGGGAGGGGGTGCGTCGACCGTGGTCTTTTGGCGAATATAACTCAGACGGGAGTCAACACCCTGCGACTTGAGGGGAGCGAACGAGATCAAGCCTGTGCAGCGATAGAAGAATAGAGATCTCCATCTGGAGAATTGGTCGTTTATCAGGGTCCGGATGGAGCGCGAAAATGCACTCACGCTGAGAATGACCCAGCGATTAGAACCGCACGACTTTCATCCTTTCCCTCCTTCGGCATTCCATCGCCGGCTCCCGTTGGGTCACCTTCACAGTCGCTCTCAATGTTAGCGTCTCCCTCCAGGTCACTTACGAGAGCGCTTCCACCCTTGAGATATTTTACCACTAACGATCCTCAGCGCTTCAGCAAACCCACAACAAGATCCGACGCACATTTCATCAATTGCTGTGCCTTGTCCTCCATGATCATGCTTGAGAAGTAAACAGGCTTCAAGACATCCCCAGCCTTCGAGTGTCTAGCCCAATATTTCCTATCGAAGTAGACCCCGTTGCGTATTGACCTGACGAGCACCATCCTCACAGGAGCCCAGTGGGTGGGACCTGTAACGTGCGCGGCCTGATTGTAATTGTGAGGTGAGTCCTCCAGCACTACGTCAGGGAAGGGGAAGAACGGAATGGGCTCACAGCAGGCGATGTATTCGAAGGAGCATTGATATTGCCGTCCTTGTTTGCAGCCTCCCACAACGCGGAAACAGTTTCTGTCGCGTGCCGGAGATCCCCTTTGATGAAACTGTCGATCTTCCCGTTGACGCTGGCGCGAATCGTTTCCGTCGTCCACTCCCCCATCCAAACGTACGCGAGTTGACCTACGTACAGAGACCTTATCTCATCATATCTGCGCCTGGGTCAGCGCGCAATCAAGGCCAGCGATGTATTTCACTCACTGGGATGCGAATCTACTGAAGGACTCCTCGACGATGTCACACTTTCCCAGTCCCCCGCGTATGTGATTCAGGGCGAGGGCCTTCAGCACGGAAATGTCGTACTGCAGCGAAAATCTGTCAGATACTGGATGCCTGGAATGTACTGGGTACGGACTTTGTCTGCGAGTCGGTAAATGGACTTTGGGGACGGTCGGGGGACTTTATCATCGGAGAGCGTGGCGATTTCAGCGCTTCGCGACCTGCGGTTTTCTTCAGACCCAAATGGTGCGAACTCGATCGCGTTAGTGTAGAGATACATCAGAAACGCTTGAAACCTGTGACCATATCAACAAAATGCTGGAGAGCTGGAGAGACTGCTGGACTGCACTCACGTCACGAGTGCCACGTCTGGGATTTTGACAACCTTCCCCCTGTCAACGCGCTCCTCGCGCTCCTCGAAGATGGTGCTTCTGTCCTCGCCAGGGGTCCCCGGTGGGTCGGACGGATGAGTCTTCGACTTGCTTGTGCAATTACACGAGGGGACTTTCTCGTCCTCATCGTCCTCGAGGTCGCTGTCGGACAAGTACCCGTAGTCTTCCCCAGATTCTTCTTCGTCGATTTCTTCCCTGCTGAAGACTTTTGACTGCGATTCTGCGAAATTCCCGAAGAGCACTTTGAAAACGATGGTGTGAGGCTCTATACAAGTAGTTCCGAGTTTGGCGGTGGACTCACGATCGTTAAAGTAAGGGACTGTCTTCAGGACGCGACTGTTGGCATAGAGCGCCTTTGGTCGACAGACGCGACCGGAGGAGTCCCGATACGAGTATAAGATGATCTTGGTGTCGACGAGGCTCCCGGAGGAGATTCCTCGGTTCAGAGCCTCGCGAAGAGCAGCGGTGGCCATGTCTACAAGGGGCTGAAACCAGCAATGTTCGTTATCTGCCGTAGTTATACGACGCAGAAGGCCGACCCGGGCTTAAAAACGTACCGAAGAGAACGGAGATTGCAAGGGTTAAGTGGACAAAAGATGCAGATGTTCGAGGCCTAGGACACCCCTTAGCGGAACTCAACGAACATTACTCGCATGTCACCCGTCCAAGATAGTGCGATGAGGTCATTCGGATGGGCGGTTCGATGTGCTTCTTGCAAAGTGTGGCTGGTGGCTTAGGGTCAGGCGGTTGCGGGAGATGCCGAACAACACGCGAGCCTGAGGACACAGGTCTTCCCATTCACCTCCGACACACAAACCAAACCCGAATCGACCCCATTGCTAGTGTATGCTTGGATTCCGAGGATCTCACAATGCAACGAGGAAGAGCATGAACCGCTGCCCGTCTACACGCCACGGTCGAGGAGTGATGCGAGGGGGCAACTCCTAACAGAGGAAGTATCAAGTGGTTTATAAGTCTCAGGCCGGTGTGGATAGGACCATCTGCATCAGGACCGCCTCCAGGTGGCGTGGTTCAATGACTGTCGTCTCCGATCTGGACTCTATCGCGAGGAGTCCTTAGCAGGAAGTCGTCATTCTGTGATTGCCAGACACAGGATCGTGACAGAGTCCTAACGTGGTTCCCCTCGTTGTGCAATTGTCCCCGTAAGTGCCATTCGTAAACCACGACCTCTCCAGTTTTCCGACGACAGCCGAAAAAGATCCTACGCTTGATTACTATGAGATTTCACGGCGCTAGGTCACCCCAGACGGGTTACAGCAAAAGTGACCCGTGGGTTGCATCAAAAATCACCGAGATAGCGTCCGCCGTCACTCAATGCAAGCTGTCCAGAAAAAAACCATGCCAATCAGTGGTTCCTCGAGGAGCGAGAACGGGTGCATGGGATTCGATCATTGCCTAGTTTGGGTGGGTGATGCCCCGGGGGCTCGCGCGCGTCCAAGGACTCTAGACATACAATTCGACTTTGTCTCCTTCCAGGTTGAATGTTAAAACACGAAAAATACATATAATAAACTTCACATTTAGGGGAGCAAATGTCTCTTTTCTGAATGTTGAATACTTGAGAGATGGGGACCGATCACCGTTGTAGTTGGACAACTAGGCCGAGGGAACCACAGTATAGACCTACTAGCTTCACACAAAGCCCATGATCAGGGCCTCTTTGTAAGATGAATCCCAGATCGATGGGAGACAAACTGTTCCGCAAAAGTGCGGGAAGACCATCCATTGCGTAGCTGTATCGCACATGACAACACGCCTGATCTGCATTCACTAGGGAAGGGCGGCCGTCCTCTCCATCTATATAAACATCTTCCCACAGCTCTGGCACGACGAATAGTTGGCGGTTCTATTGTACCCACAACCAGCGCAATGGAGGTAGCGGCCGCCCAAGCCGCGACCGGCGCAACTTTGGCAATGGACACTCGACCAAACAGAGGAGTCGGAGGGGTGGTTGATATACCACGGACAGCTGTCGTGGGAACATCGCAAGCGCACGCGATTCTGTCGCTTGAGCTCGAAGGCCTTCTTCAACCCGAGCTTTAGAGCGTCAGCGGAGTGGGAGGAAGATCCATCAGAGATACGTCCGATGTTCTCTTTCACGAGCGCAATCGTGTTCGAATTTTTGAAGTACGGAATCAGAATATCGCACTGCATCTCCATGGTCCTCTCCTGACTGGACCAACACGTCAACATGAGGTTATCGATACTGCGATCTGAGAACAAGAGAAAACCCACTTGATTGCCACCCACGAGAAAAGCTCGTTCACGACGTTGTCTGAAGATACCTTGTTTTTGATGTCCGCAAAGGCACTATCACAGAGGGGCTGAATTTCGAGCTGGACTCAGCGTATCAGCATCATGCCCGGGACTTTCGGTTCAAGGGTTCCTTACCAAGCTCGCCAGGATGTGAATGCTCTTCGGTGAACAGGGAGGGGGTGTGTCGACCGTGGTCTTTTGACGAATATAGTTCAGGCGGGAGTCAACACCTTGCGACTTGAGGGGAGCGAACGAGATCACGCCTGTGCAGCGATAGAAGAACAGAGATCTCCATCTGGAGATCTAGTCATTTCTCGGGGTCCAGATTGGGCGAGAAACCTCACGCACGCTGAAAATGACCCAGTGATTAGAACCGCACGACTTTCCTCCCATTCCTCCTTCGGTGTTCCGTCGCTGGCTACCGCCAAGTCACCTTCACAGTCGCTCTCGACGTTGACATCTCCCTCCAGGTCGCTTATAAGAGCGCTTGCATCCTTGAGATATTTTACCACTGGCGACCCTCAGCACTTCAGTAAATTCACAACAAGATCCCGACGCACATTTGTTCAATTTCTGCGTCTTGTCCTCCATAATCATGCTTGAGAAGTAGACAGGTTTCAAGACATCCCCAGCCTTCGAGTGTCTGGCCCAATATTTCCTATCAAAGTAGACCCCTTTGCGCATTGACCTGACGAGCGCCATCTTCACAGGGGCCCAGTGAGTGGGGCCTGTGACCTGCGCTGCCTGATTGTAATTGTATGAAGTGAGTCCTTCAGTATTGCGCCGGGGGGGGGGGGGCAAGGGCGGGGTGTACTCACGGCGGGTGGGGCATTCGAAGGAGCATTGATATTGCCGTCCTTGTTTGCAATCTCCCACAACGCGGAAACAGTTTCTGTCGCGTGCCGAAGGTTCCCTTTGATGAAGCTGTCGATCTTCTCGTCGACGCTGGTGCGAATCGTTTCCGTCGTCCAGTACCCTATCCAAACGTACCCGAGTTGATCTACGTATAGAGACCTTATCTCGTCGTATCTGCGCCTCTGTCAGAATACAGTTAAGGTTGGTGGTATATTCGCTCACTGGGATGCGAATCTACTGAAAGACTCCTCGACGATGTCACACTTCCCTAGTCCCCCACGTATGTGATTCAGAGCGAGGGTCTTCAGCACGGGGACGTCGTACTGCGATGAAGATTTATCAGGTGTTGGATGCCTCGAGCGGATAAGGTACAGACTTTGTCTGCGAGTCGGTAAATGGACTTTGGAGACGGCCGGGGGACCTTATCATCAGAGAGAGAGACGATCTCAGTGCTTCGCGACCTTCGGTTTTCTTCAGACCCAAACGGTGCGAACTCGATCACATCCGTGTAGAGATACATCAGGAAGGCTTGAAACCTGTGACTATATCAACGAAATGCCGGAGAGCTGGAGAGACTGCTGAACTGCACCCACGTCACGAGTGCCACGTCTGGGATTTTGACAACCTTCCCCCTGTCAACGCGCTCCTCGTGCTCCTCGGGGAGGGTGCTTCTGTCCTCGCCGGGGGTTCTCAATGGATCATCGCTTGTGCGCTTGCAAGAGGCGACCTTCCCGTCCTCGTCGTCCTCGAGGTCACTGTCGGACAAGTATCCGTAGTCTTCCCCAGATTCTCCTTCCCCGATTTCTTCCTTACTGAAGTCTTTCGATTGGGATTCTGCGAAATTCCCAAAGAGCACTTTGAAAACGACGGCGTGAAGCTCCGTGCAAGTGGTATCGAGTGTGGCGGTGGACTCACGATCGTTAAAGTAAGGGACTGTCTTCAGGACGCGGCTGTTGGCATAGAGTGCCTTTGGTCGGCAGACATGACCTGAAGAGTTTCGGTACGAGTATAAGATGATCTTGGTGTCGACGAGGCTTCCGGAGGAGATTCCTCGGTTCAGAGCCTCGCGGAGGGCAGCGGTGGCCATATCTGCAAGACGCTGAAGTCAAATATGTTCGTTATCTGTCGTATTTATACGGTGCAGTAGGCCGGCCCGCGCTTAAAAACGTGCCGAAGAGGACGGTAATTGCATGGGCTAAATGGACATGAGATACAGATGTTCGAGGCCTAGACACCCCTCAGTGGAACCCAACAAACATTGCTCGCATGTCACCCGTCCAAGATAGTGCGATGGGGTCATTCAGATGGACGATACGATGTGCTTCTTGTAAAGTGTGGCTGGCGATTTGGGGCCAGGCGGGTGCGGGAGATGCCGAACGAGCGCACGCCCGGATTCTGAGGGTCCCACTCAATGCAACGAGGAAGAGCATGAGCCGCTGCCCGTCTGCGCGCCACGGCCGAGGAGTAATGCGAAGGGAAGACTTCAAGTAAGGGTATTGATATTGAAGAAGTTTCAAGTCGCTTATAAGTCCCGGACCGGTGTGGATAGGATCATCAGGACCCGCCTCCAGGTGGCGTGGTTCAGTGACTGCAACCTGAACTCCACCGTGAGGTGTCCTTGGCAGGGGGTCGTCATTCTATGATCGCCAGACACAGGATCGTGACATCCTACTGTGGTTCCCCTCGTTGTGTAATCGTCCCCGCATGTACGATTGGCGAATCACGGCGCTAGGTTACCCCAGACCCCATACGGTGATGGGTTACAGTAAAGGTGGCCCATAAATTGCATCAAAAATCACCGAGATAGCGTCCGCCGTCACTCAATACAAGCTGTCCAGAAAAAAACCACGCCCGGCCAATCAGTGGTTCCCTGAGGAGCGAGAATGGGTGCGTGGGATCACCGCCTAGTGTGAGTGCCAGCGTGACGCCGGGGCTCGCGCGCGTCCAAGGACACTAGATGTACAATTCGACTTTGTCTCCTTCCGGGTTGAATGCTAAACCGTGAAAAACACATATAATAAACTTCACATCCAGGGGAGCAAATGTCTCTTTTCTGAATGTTGAATATTCGGGGAACCACGCATAGACCTACTAGCTTCATACAAAGTCCACGGTCAGGACCTCTTTGTAGGACGAATCCCGGATCGATGGGAGACAAACTATTCCGCAAAAGTGCAGGAAGACCATCCGTTGCGTAGCTGTATCGCACATGACAACACGCCTGATCTACATTCACTAGGGAAGGGGGGCCATCCCCTCCATCTATCTAAACATCTTCCTACAGTTTTGGCACGACGAGTAGGTACTGGTCCTCTGGCACCCACAACTAGTGCATTGGAAGTAGCGTGCGCCCCAACCGCGATCGTTACAACTTTGGCAATGGATGGTCGACGCAACAGTGGAGTACGAGGGGTTGTTGTTATACCATGGACAGCTGCCGTGGGTACATCGCAAGCGCACACAATTCTGTCGCTTGAGCTCGAATGCTTTCTTCAGCCCAAGCTTTAGAGCGTCAGCAGAGTGGGAGGAAGACCCATCAGAGACGTTCCCGATGTTCTCTTTCACGAGCGCAATCGTTCTCAAGTCCTTGAAGTTCGAAACCAGAAGATCACACTGCATCTCCATGATCCTCTTCTGACTGGACGAACACATCAGCCCGAGATTAATGATATTGTGATCTGAGAACACGAGAAAACCCACTTAGCGGCCACCCACGAGAAAAGCTCGTTCACGACGTTGTCCAGGGATACCTTGCTTTTGATGTCCGCGAAGGCACTGTCACAGAGGGGTTGAATTTCGAGCTGAACTCGATTTATCAGCGTCATGCTCGGGACTTTCGGTTCAAGGGTTCCTTACCAAACTCGCCAGGAGGTGAATACTCTTCGGTGAACAGGGAGGGGGTGCGTCGACCTTGGTCTTTTGACGAATATAATTCAGGCGGGAGTCAACGCCCTGTGACTTGAGGGGAGCGAACGAGATCACGTCTGTACAGCGATAGAAGAATAGAGATCTCCATCTGGAGAGCTAGTCATTTCTCGGGGTCTGGACGGGGCGAGAAAGCCACGCACGCTGAAAATGACCCGGCGATTAGAACCGCACGGCTTTCTTCCTTTTCCTCCTTCGGTGTTCCATCGTTGGGTACCGTCGAGTCACCTTCGCAGTCGCTCTCAACATTGACGTCTCCCTCTAGGTCCTTTACGGGAACGCTTCCACCTTTGAGATATTTTACCACTATAGACCCTCAGCACTTCAGCAAATCCACAACCAAGTTTCGACGCACACTTGTTCAGTTGTTGAGCCCTGTCCTGCATGATTGTGCTTGAAAAGTAAACAGGCTTCAAGACATCCCCAGCCTTCGAGTGTCTGGCCCAATATTTCCTATCGAAGAAGACCCCTTTGCGCATCGACCTTATGAGCGCCATCTTCACAGAGGTCCGGTGGGTGGGACTCGTGACCTGCGCGGCCTGATTGTGATTGTGTGACGTGAGTCCTCCAGTATTGCCAAGGAAGGGGAAGAACGGAATTGGCTCACAGCGGGCGTGGTATTCGAAGGAGGAACGGTGGCATTGCTGTCCTTGTTTGCAATCTCCCACAATGCAGAGAGGATTCCTGTCGCGTGCTCAAGGTCCCCTTCGATGAAACTGTCGATCTTCTCTTCGACGCTAATGCGAATCGGTTCCGCCGTCGAATCCCCTATCCAAACGGATGCGAGTCGATCTGCGTATAGAGCCCTTATCTCATCGTATCTGCACCTCCGTCAGCATACAGCCAAGGTTGATGATATATTCCGCTCACCGTGACGCGAATCTACTGAAAGACTCCTCGATAATGTCACACTTCCCCAGCTCATTGCGTATGTGATTCAGAGCGAGGGTCTTCAGCGTGGGGATGTCGTACTACAATGAAAATTTGTCAGATGCTGGATACCTGGAGCAGACTGGGTATAGACCTTATCCGCGAGCCGGTAAATGGACTTTGGGGACGGCCGGGGGACCTGATCATCGGAGGGTGTGGCGATTTCAACGCTCCGTGACCTGCGATTCTCTCTGGACCCAAACGGTGCGAACTCGATCACATTCGTGTAGAGATACATCAAAAACGCTTGAAACCTGTGGTCATATCAATGAAATGCCGGAGAGGCCGTTGGACTGCACTTACGTCACGAGTGCCATGTCTGGGATTTTTACAACCTTTCCCTTGTCAACGCGCTCCTCGCGCTCCTCGGGGAGGGTGCTTTTTTTGTCTTCGCCGGGAGTCCCGAATGGGTCGAAGAGATGAGACTTCGACTTCTTTGTGCGCTTGTACGAGGTGACTTTCTCATCCTCATCGTCCTCAAGGTCACTGTCGGACAAGTATCCATAGTCTTCCGCGGTTTCTTCTTCGTCGGTTTCTTCCTTGCTGAAGTCTTTCGGTTGTGATTCTGCGAAATTCCCGAAGAGTACTTTGAAAACGACGGCGTGAGGCACTGTACAAGCGGCATCGAGTGTGGCGGTGGACTCACGGTCGTCGAAATAAGGGACTGTCTTCAGAGCGTGGCTATTGGCATAGAGCGCCTTTGGTCGACAGACAGCACCGGAGGAGTCCCGGTGTGAGTATAAGACGATCTTGGTGTCGACGAGGCTCCCGGAGGAGATTCCTTGGTTCAAAGCCTCGCAAAGAGCTGTGGTAAGCGCCATGTCTGCAGGAGACTAAAGTCAGCAACGTTCGTTATCTGTCGTATTTATACGATACAGCAGACCGGCTCGCGCCTAAAAACTCACCGAAGAGGACGGAGCTTGCATGGGCTAAGTGGGCATGGGATACAGATATTCGGGGTCTAGACACCTCCTAGTGGAATTCAGCTAACATCATTCCCATGTCACCCATCCAAGATAGCGCGATGAGGTTATTCAGATGGATGATACGGATGATACGGAGTGCTTCTCGCAAAGTGTGGCTGGCGGCTAAGGGTCAGGCGGGCGCGGGAGATGCCGAACGAGGGAGAGGCAAACGGGACGGCTGTAGACAAATGGGAGAACTACCTCAAAAGCCAAACCTCTCTACCCGGTTGACGACACAATCCGTCGACCTCGAAGTGCATTTGCCATCCGTCATCTACGCAGACACCGGACGTGAAATCGACCCCATTGCTAGTGCATGCCCCGACTCTGGGGATCTCAAGACCCAGAGATGGTTGGTGCGTCCGAACAAAAGGATTAATTGGTGACAGTACAGTCGCCCGCTGTACAGTATGGCGAAGGACTCGAAAAACACGAGCCATCGCCTGCGGTCGATTGCATACAGCCGTCCCTTCCTTGGCTCCAACGGACGTCCACCCAGATACACGGTTTTGCAAATCGGAGATGAATGTGCATGACTGGTCAGTCATCGCTTCGTACTTGCCCTCACCCACATCCGGAACCAAAATTTCAGTAGCCGCGCTGCTACGTACTCAATTACCAGCCACAACGATCAAGAGACTCCATTCTGGAGGATACAGAAAAAGAGAAATAATAGATGGGCCAAAGTGAACGCTCGTGTAATGATAGGAAGCGAACGGTACAGGTGTTATGACAAGAGAGTCCTGTCCCTCAAGTATCGGTTATATACCATACCGCTGCCTCACCCAGGGGAGCATCAAATTCGGGTATCGCGATCCCTCGGTACGTCCATCCAACTGATTAGCACGCGAACTGAGAGTTGCAGGTCCGGCGTCCGGAAGTTTCGCCACAAAGACTGAATAGACCTCTGCAACGGTTTCCCTCCAGCCCCGCAACCTCTCTCCTTGCTCGAGAGTGGCGTTGGCGAGACGATCGTCGAACACCTCCAACGCCTTTTCCCAAGACAACTGCGTAGTGTTTACCATCAGTAGTGTTGGTTTCCCTATCGCAAGATGGCACGCACCCCGAGCAGTAGGTCGAGACGGGTGTATTCCTCCGTCCGCATATCCCCCGTCACCCCACCCAACCGTTCCAACGCCGAATCGCAGAGGGTGTCTAATTCTGTCCCAGGAACGGGCCCCATCCGACGGAGGGTCTCGCACAGGACGGCGAGATGAGCCAGACAGTTGACGCAACAGCTCCTGATAATCCCCGCGCCGCCCTTGTCCCCAAGCTCACGAAACCTTCGTAGGTTTAGCAGCAGGTTCCGAACATAGCTATCTAGTTGGGCTACTAGATGTTCACACGATCGTCTCCAAAAGTCGAGTTGGATCTCTTGCGACCACAGAACGCAATTAGCGGCTGGCGCAGTGGCAGGGTGAATCGATGCTCACCTTCAGTTGGACGAAGGTTGAGTACGATCACCGTGTCTCTGACCAGCAAAATGGTTTGCGTGCGCATGGCCAACGGACATATCTTGAATAATACTGGATAGACCACCTGTAAGAAGAAGCTGAATGCCCAATGCAAACGATCACGAGGAGGCAGGCCATACCTGGAGTTGATGTCTAAACTCTGTCTCAATCTTCGTCGTCATCGTCGGTTCCGCGCCACCACATGTCAGGAACAGGAAATTCTCGAAATATATGACCTGCGAGAGGACCGACAACTTCTCGTGAAGATCTGCGGAGAGTGGTGGTGGTCGCCCATACGCGGGAATAAACCGAAGTCCCGCTGCGGTAACAGCCTCACAGCTCTTCTTGATGTACGGGTGAGTGAGGTAATCCAGTCGCATGATTACAGATCCAGCCGCAACCCAGAGCGCTGCCTGCGCTCTGAGCTCCCAGTCGTGTCCTTCGAAGATTTTTGTAAGTAATTCCAACGACACCTGAATGTATCTCGCTTGGAGTCGAATCATGGCGGACGAATTATCCACGTCCTCACAGAAGTACATCCCTAGGGATTGAGCAGCACATATGAAGAACGGGTTAAGAACGGTCCCCGAAGTATCCCCGTGCAACAAGGCATGCTGTTTCTCAGGGATGAAGCGGATTCCTAGTTTATTCAGCCTGCACACAACCCTCAGCCGGCTGACAGGAAACGATTAGCTTCGTCAACAATCAGCGGACCTGAAACACATACAACTTCATGTCCAGCTCCCCCCCAAATGCATCGGAAAGTTGGAACCGCTCAGCTCCCAGGCCCGACAATGTAATACGGGGCTGAGGCGGGATCGTGGGGGATAGGAAAGTGGAGAGCACGGAGAAAGGCGGGAGTGTAACCCGTGGAGGATCGTGTGTCCTCACTTCGTCGGGCGTGCGAGGTCGAGGCTCGGGTGGTATGTCTGGTAACAGGCTGCTGCTACTCAGTGGACGAACAAGCGCGCGAGCGAGCGGGACTCCTTCAGGCGCCGGTTGGGTCATGATGGCAACAGGAGTTTTGATGGGGAATTTTAGGGTCACTTCCCTCGAGCTAGAGGGGACAGACTCGTTCCAGAATGAGAATTGAGGATGGCCGGAGGGGCAGGATCGAGTTCTGGCAACCTCGTACTCGCATTCAGAAGTGCTGTTCGCTTCGACGCAGGTCGTGCATGGACGTCCGCCGTCGCATTTCTATGGAGTGATTGTATCTGAGCCAATCCTGCGGTATTTTGCCTAGCAATGGACATGATCACTTACCTTTTTCCTTGCTCTGCACGGTTGGGAGATCTAGTGTCAGCGTCCTTACTCGAAGTTGGCCAAGAGCGGGGTCACTGACCGACAACGTTTGCACGCCTCCCCCATACGAAGAGTCTTTCCTATCCCTCGCTTCTTGATTTCCTTGTAAACGCAATCCCTTATTTCCAGCGCCGTGCATCGCTCGCAGCGTTGGGTGGGGCCAGGGATGCACCTCTGCAGTGACAGTCGTGGTCAGAGCTACTCAGGTGTGGAGTTTGGAGGAGCTATGACATAACTCACCACTTTCTTAGCTCTGGGATTGTACGAGATCCTGGTTGGCTTGGGTGGGATGGGATAGGGTCTGACACACTCACCTGCATGCCAGGCAGGCGCCCTTGACACCTGTGGATGTCATTGAGGGGAACATGGGTTGGCATAAGGTAGCGGAGAGTATTTATATAGGGGGCGGATTAGTCGCCAGGCATGCGAAGATCAGTTGCTGACGCTGAGTGCCCGAAAAAGGCTGGAGTGGTTTTGGATTAGCCCTGGTCCGTCGGCTGGCCACCTGACCGTCACCTGAACTCGGAGAACGATGCTGTACGGATACTCGTTGGATCGATTCGGCCCCTCCATCGCAAATCCCCTCCGCCCGCAACTCCGAATCCGATCCAGTGGTCCTCGATCGATGCGACGTCGTTCCAGAAAATTCTGTCGGCAAGCGCGTAGGTCTTCCCGACAGGGTGCACCGTTAGCTGTGGATATGTTCACGTGGCCCGCCACCACCCCCGGCACGAAAACCACGTACCAGCATGTACCGTTTTGTAATCTCGTTCGGTGGCGCGGAGTAGATTCTGATCGGGGTGAGGTTTGACCTTCCTCTGCGTTTACCAACCGAACTCGACCCCTGGGCCATACACCGGGGGTGGTCCAGGCCCAGACCAACACAATGGTTATCTACTTACGTTTTCGCACCGGGAGAAACAACTCGCGCGCTGCGCGTCGTGAGATGTCTGGGAAAATACGACATCCTACCCTTTACGAATTATAGGCGCCCATGTAACGGAACAGGTACAACTTGAATACAGCTGGGTCGATGGAAATGAAATGCGTCGCGTTTTGGAAACACCAGCCTACATCACGGACCCACTCTCTGTAAGGGAAGGGTTACCGTCCAAAGGAATTACTAGGGGTAGAGGGCTGCATGGAACCTTCTAGTAGCGGGGTCTGACGTCCGCTTCGGTATCTTCGAAGTCACTAACGTCGAAGATGCCTCGGATATTGATGCTTTGTCAGAGGGTCGCGATCAAAAGCATGTACATACACCTCTGAGTCGTAACGTACCCCGGCGTTTGGCCAATGTCATAAAATACACGAAAGAAGCTTAGGTTGCTTCCGGTTCCACAAACGACAGGCCAGATTAACGGAGAGCGGTCCCGTGTGGGAAGAATCGTCTATCCATAGCAGAACCACGTTTTCAATGCATACAGTGGGCCGCCCATCATTGATAATTGTGTATGGTGGGGCAGCGGCCCCTCCTGCAACTGTCGGGATGGAAAGGGGGGATTTGGGATATAGAAATGACCGGATAGGGTGGGAGGTAAGTATGAGACACGATGCATGGAGACCGGACGGAACGGGCGCCAGGCCGGGAGCTACCCGAGAAGGTCTAATTGATGTTGCAAGCGTGGGAAGCTTTTAATGTTCCACCGTCAGCGCTTCAGCTCGCGACCACTGTACTCACACGACCGAAGCGGCATCAAAACTTACCTAATCAATTCAGTTTTGGTTGTAATGATGACAGATGACCGGTGACCGCCGGATTGGTCATGCAGGTACAGTAGCTTATCGCTGCCGCACCCATCGTCTCTCATCTACAGCTGGGAATGTTGCCGGCCCAGATTGCCCGAGGGTGTTCTTGTCACACCCATCCACGTCTTGTGCCAGGATGAAGGGTGGGTGTGGTGTGGCGATATTCATAGTCGGAGGCGAGCCCTCGAGGGTCGGTTCAGGACGTTTTATCGTTCAGATCGGTTCACAAACGAACTCTGACAAGGCTATTGTAGCGTTCAGGCTGTGATTAGGAGTTTTTTTTGGTTACCCGTGCAACCGATGGAAGCCCACCATCCTAACATCCGCTGCACAGAGGGTGACCAAGGAAGTGTTTCGTGCTCGCCCCTGGCTCCTTCGGCCCCGTTCCGATTCCCGACCATGCAGGTAATCGTAACATTCACAACAGCCGCCGCCATTTTCACCTCTTGTCTTTCTGGGGGAGCGCTCCTCCAGTTACACATTCCCGAGGATTCCCCCCTTCTGGAAGTGCGGATCCTGTTGCGACGTATTAAATATCAGTCTGCCCCAGGAGGTTGTGCAGCCCACCAGCTCTCACCTAGGGTATCTGTCCGTCTGATTTCCCTGCCTTTCTTTGACCTATCCACTAAAAACAGTCAACGACGCGTGCTTTGGCTATAACATCACATTGAATTTACGGACTGGCATTCTACTCTTGGACAAGTACACAGGTACCGGCTTGCTCGGATGATACAACAAAAACCATCCAGGAACATAAAACTCCCGTTAACATACAACAACTCAGCACTGTGCGTCGGGAAATGCGAAGAGCACTCATATTTGAAGATTGTCAGCTGAAGTCCGACTAACGAAACAGACAGATACTCACGGATAGACATCCCGGTTCGCGTTAGCGTATACTACAGGATCGAGCAGATCAGCGTCAAAATACCGTCTCAAAGGACATGGGACGGCTCACAATATACTCCCCACCACTCAAAATCAAGACATCTCCGTGTACCATGCTGATCTTTAGTCTTTCGTGAGGGGGCGCAGTGGCTTTTGGCTTTGGCTTTGGCCTTTCTTTGGGCGGCTGGGGTATTACAACCTTTTCTTTGCCCTTGCCCTTCCTCTTCCCCCCGGGATTGACATTAGTCTCTGGGCCGGGTTCTGGATCGGGATGGTTCTGCTTTGGCTTCCTTTGTTTCCCACCCTTAGTCTTCTTCTGTTCAGCTCCCTCATCTACCGTTCCTACTTCCTGGTTGACCGGAGGGTTAGACTCCGAATTCGCAACCGCGGAAGATTGGGGAGGATCGGGAAGGTATCGCTCCAGTTCGAGTTCCACATTAGCACCAAGGCAGAGTATGAACACAGGATCATCCTTCGCAGACACGAAAGCACCCTAAGAAAACAGTATGTATCAGGAACCGGAGCGAAGGCGAAAATGTGTATCATGGACCCTACATACCCTTCTCGATCCAGATGCAGTCCATGACAAAGCAACGATGCGATTAATTCGAATGCTTTCCGTGACCCGCTCACCCTCCTTTTTTGCGTCGCGCGAGCTCGTCAACGATTGGGGGTCGGCTGGTAACTCTTCGCAAAGCACCTCATCGGTGTGGCTTTCGTCTCCGGGATCCTTATCACCGTAGTTTCGGAAGAACTGGGAGATTAAATTTCGTACTTGGTGAATGCATTGTGGGATCTCGTCGTCGACCCAACCGCGGTGAGGTGATGCCCAAGAGTAATACGGGCCTAAATGGAGTAGGCACAGCATAAGGCGAGGATAATGGGGTGAAGTAAACACGCTGAAATACCTTCCGCGATTCCAGTTGTAACGTTCTGCCAGCCCAGTTTGATACCCTCTTGGATCTGAAGAAAGAGGCTCGTAGCCTGAACTTTCAGGTGCTCACAGGGGCCGGTAAAGATGTGCTTTACACATGTCCCTTCCTCCGAATTAGGGCCGATGACGCTCTCCACGGGGGCAGGCCCGCCACGGAAATTGTAGCAGTATACACTCGTCAGATCAGGGAATTCCTTCACCAAGATGTCGCCTGCTTTCATACTCTGAGGGGCATGGTTACATGGATATGGAGCTGTCGAGGTATCTTGCAGCACGTCCTGGATAATGAACGGCGGTGCAGGGTCTTCATTCCTCTATACGGAGTCCAAGAGAAAAAGCGTCAGTATCCGACTAGGAGAAATAAATAAACAAACGCATTGTACAAACCTGACAAGATGAACAGCACCGATGTATAAGCATATCCCTCTGGTTGATCCTTCCGCAACCTGAGCAGTGCCACCAGGATCGTCTTGGATTTCCGTCCAGTGCTTGGATAATGCACCAACGCGCATCTACAGATGTTGGTGCCTCTCCTGATCTGCCCGCTTCTTCCTCCGTACCGCCCTTCTCTGACTCCAAAACGGGGGCCGAGGGAGCAGGTGATACTATATCGGACGTCCCCGGTGCGGTTACCGGAGGCAACCACCATGGCGGGGCCAAGTTTCCACTCGAGTCCGGCGCATCCGATGGAGGTGCATAGCGTAGCTGGATCTTCCATAAAATTTTCCCAGGTTGGATACTCGGGGTAAGAACGTGATTCTCACTATTACACTAGTCCGGGCGAGATTTTAGAAACGGGAGTTTGCTCGATGAATGGAAGGGAACGTGTTGCCCACCTCCACACTTTCGACATCAAAGAAGCCCAAAACGGCACATCCGTACTTGGATGGCAGTTGGAAAGGTAGGACGGAGTCCATGCTCGCATCCGTCGTCGAGATGATCAACATTGGACTCTTCCGTTCCATGTGGTCCAGTAATGATGCGAGCTCGGGTACAACTTGCGCATACACCTTTGCTGTGTTCAAGGGGAGACGCGAAGATAATGCAGGAGTCGAGGCTGAGGAGTCTTCGTCTTGAGCTTGAATCCTACGTTTATGTTCAGCAGCTATAGCCTCTAGTTCAGCAAGTTCGTGTCGAAAACAAGGCACACTTACAAGCACTGAAATCTCCAATGAGACCCCTTTGACGCCCCATTTCGACATCAATATCATGATTCGCGTGCGAGTCAGTCGATAGTGACCAGTCACTATACCCCGCGATCTCGTGAGGAGGCCAACTGTAAGTAGTGCATCCACGAGAAAGGATGCTTCTGGCTGTCGGGCAGTGGTAGGAACAGTGGGGTTGCAGACATTCACAGAACGTGGGGTAGTCGGGGTTGTATATCGGAGAACGTACAAGACACGGCCATCGTTTTTGAGGTGTCGATCGAGGATCTTCGAGAGGAATTCCGGTGGGTGTACCGTTGGGGACAATCGTATTGGTCGCTCCCCCCGGGGTGGCAGATACAGTATTCATATCCTCTCGCTTTGTTCTGCGTTTCTGTTTGCCCCCTTTTTTCTCTACAGTGGAGGAAGACCCATTGTGCTGGTCCTTGGGTTTGAACTCTGTCACTCTGACCAAGTCAATACGATATACTACGCGAGATGAAGCACACAGCTCACAGACTCAGGTGAAGACTCTCCCCGTCCACAATGTCCTCGGGCCATCGTGGGCCCTCAACGAGCCAAGCGAGGACAGGGAATGTGCCGAGGCTGGCGAAGCAGACTCCACCGAACGACTCGGTCAAGCTCTTGAAAGCAGAATAGAAACATCCCTTGTTCTGACACGCTTCATTATGAGGTAACAGGTCGGTTATATGAACAACTTACGGTTCCCCATATAGGCGGTGTCCCAGGCGAGGGATACTTCTGCTTACCAGATGATTGGGCAGTGGATTGAACCTTCTGGCGTTTGGCGGGACGCGCCGTCGGTAGCAAATTGTGTGGCTGGACGAGAGAGACAGACCACTGATTCTGGGGTAGAACCGGTGCAGGTGTTCCTCTGGCTTGAGGACGAGCAGAGTAGGAAAATGTCAGACAAAAATTTGCACCAGAACGTGGTCGTACCTTCTTCCTGAAGGATAACATCTATCATTGACTTCCTTCCCCGCTTCTTCGATGCTGTACTTCCATCCTCGTGGACGAGTGTGTCTGGATGGGGACCCTCGCCACCGGAGTCGTTCAAATTCGCGAAGCTCTTTCGTTTTGGTGGCATGTTCGTGCCCCAGGTTCAGGTGAGGGATGCGACCACGGAGTGAGACAGTGGGGATGCGACGCGTCCGATCAGCTTTCCCGCTCCCGACAACCATCATGGCCAAAGGGAAAAGTCGAACCAATTTCGCTGGGGTTTCGAGGTTCTTGGATGCGTTGAAAACCGACACTGGGTCTACACCCCTACCTCAGACCCCCAGCCCGACTTTAAAGGAGATGGCAGATGATGGCCGACCTACGAAAAAACGGAAAACCGACACGCCAAAACTCCTCCCTTCAGATTCCGCGTACGAGAGCTACGACGCTACCGGTCTGGTCCCGTTCTACACAGAGTCCTCCCAGGTTCCGGAAGATCTCCAGAAATGTACGTTTGCCCATGCTGTCCCCGATCCAAACGTACAGAACCACGCATGTATCATATCATTGGCTCAGATTTCTCTCAACGGCGCAGATATTTCTCGCTTTATGACGCGGGCTGTCTCCTAGATCGTGTTGGGTGGTACAGCGTTACCCCAGAGCTCATCGCGAACCGGATTGCGGAGAGGTGTCGTTGTGACACCATCGTGGACGCGTTTTGTGGAGTGGGTGGAAACGCAATCGCCTTTGCCCAGACATGCGAGCACGTTATCGCGATTGACAACGATGAAACACGGTTACGACTTGCAAGACACAACGCGGTCATTTATGGCGTTGCCGATAGGATCGAGTTCGTGCTTGGAGATTTTGCCCAGTTTGCGAAAACGCTGGCTGGTCGGGGTGAGACGAGGCAAGGAGGAAGGGTTGTTGATGTGATTTTCCTCAGCCCGCCATGGGGTGGACCGTCGTACCTTCACGGGATGAACTCTAATTCGCCTTCGGACTCCTCTCAACATCCTGAATTCCGACTCTCGGACGTCACACCCATCCATGGCTCTGAGTTGTTTAAACTCACGGAACGTATCACCCCCAACATCGCATACTACCTACCACGAAACGCTAATCTTCAAGATATCTCTGATCTCGTTACGGAGACGGAAATTGGTGGGCCCAAGGGCAAAAATAGGGCCAGGATGGTCGAGATAGAGGAAGAGTGGATGGGGTACAAGTTGAAGGCTTTGACGTGTTACTTTGGCGGTCTAGCCCAAGGGCAGGAGGACTTGTTCTAGCTGTACGGTGAAACCATGTGCTCTACTCGTCGCTTGTTGGTTGAGATGACCGCTTCCAGATGATCGACGCGGATACGTGAAGATCCCGAGTCCTCATGGAGGGTGACTAGTGACTCGTGAGGCGTGAATGTCCACCTCTTTGTGCGTCTTTTATCCAACCTATCCTGTCCATACAACTGGACTTGGAGAACCTATCGGCACACCAACGGTAGACCCCTCGCTACCCAATAGGATTCTCAGGAATGACTCTTCAGTTGTCTGCATGGTTTTATCGGTTCAGATCCGGAGGAGTCAATATCTTTTTGTGTTACGAGCTTTTTACCCGCTTCATCTCTAATTTTTAGGAGCAAAGGTACACCGGGAGACACATTCGCCGCCGAAGTGCGTTCATCACTCGCGGATCCATGGGTTTTGCGTCATTAGCATCTGAAAATCCGAATAACGGACGGCTTTGGGTGGAGGATCGAAGCCCCCGTCTCGGATCTCAGCGGATTTTCTCAGGTGGGGGTAATCTCCCGGATGACCGGTTCACATGGTTCCACATGGGACACTGTATAACGGAAGTACTGTCCTTGGTGTCCATAACCCGGTGAGTCCGTTGATTGTGGTTGTACCAGGGGTCTATGGTCGAGGGTGAAATGGAGCTGATCAGCTATAATCTTCGTCGTTCCGTCACCATCGCGGCTAGAAACGCGTCCGAGTAGCAAACGTGGAATTCGTATAGGCGTCCAATACATTTTCGGCACCCTGGATACGCTCAATCTTTCGGACATCGCTTGACACACAATTTGGGGGAGTACTCAGCACAAAAATTGATATCTACCTCCATCGTCACGCGTCACACCCTACTCGGCAGACCTTTTGCAAGAACCACTCACCTGGTCCTCCTTACTTCCTCGACCGAGTCTCCAAAATACCTGCCACCACTGAGACTCCATTCGAGACTTCCGCCCACCCAACATTCTGGGCCGGTCGAGACCGCTTCATCAACCTCTGGTCCCCAGCTGGGCAACATTTTCTTGCAGTCGAGAAACTCTTCGATCATCGCTTTCAAAGAACTGCCCGGCGACGTCAAAGGCTTCCCGTAACCCCCTATTCCCAATGTTCGACCATCTCCATTCCTGCCAGTACTCTACTCTGGGAAGGAATACCGTGGGTTCTGGGTGGTACCTCCCCCGCATTTTTCGACCTCCTTGTTTCAGCGAGATACCGCGCTGGGTCCACAACTTTGGAGCCTTCCAATCCACCATCATCGCGTGTTCAACCCTAGCGGCTATGGTAGCACTAGCTGGCCACTCGCGAACTTGCCGGGCAATGTCTCATCCCAGCTCGCCGGACAATGTTGGTCTAAGATTTCTGTGCAACGTTCATCATGATCTAAATTTGCCGGACCATGCTTATTGGCATTGT
>Ga0307513_10000156_pt1 | contig 97494 bp, 100 predicted proteins | sample 15_EM_MG_FD_202174 | JGI IMG/M metagenome (GOLD analysis project Ga0307513, IMG submission 202174) | Populus trichocarpa ectomycorrhiza microbial communities from riparian zone in the Pacific Northwest, United States - 15_EM | ecosystem: Host-associated > Plants > Roots > Unclassified | place...
TGTTCCTATCCCCGTGACACGGCCCAAGATGGTGCGCTCCTATCAAGCTGAGCGGTCAAGGAACAAGACCTGCCCAAGTTAAGTGGGGAGAATTAGGAGAGCAGTCTGGGGATATTAATTCATAAAGTGTGGAAATCGTGCAGGCGCATGAGGACATGCAGATCAAGAGGAAACTTAGGATTAGATCGGAGAGCTGTAGACCATGTGACATGACATAGGAAAGGATGCTGGTGATTTGATGAGCGTTCTCGTGTTAGGGCGGGCCTAGCCGTCGTGCAGGGTGCTATGAAGACGACCTCTTCGCCAGGCTGGAGGACATATTCTCGTTCTCCTTCGGGCTCCTAGTCCATATCATTTATGAGAACTAGTATCCCTGGTCGCCTGTTCCCTGGTCGATCAGTATGGTTCTTCCTCTATATGCACACACCCCTTCGCCATTCGAATCTACAAATAACTCGGTTCTCTCCTTGAAAGAGGTTATCCTTCAACCACTGGGTGAGGGTGGTGATGTTGCCAGGTCGTTCAGGTTTTTTGCTGCTCGCAGTGGCCGGCCGGTGCGAGGGCCAGGACTGATTTTGTACGGTACGACCGGACGTTGACAAAGGGGAGCTTTAGGCGCCCTCCGAACTCGATTTAAGGTTTAGTGGCGGTGTAGATGAAATAAAGATGGATTAGGAAACGAGAGATGGATAGCAGAGCTTTGGAGTGGAGAGCTGTACTCTTTACTGAGGTCCTGTGCAGGATAGAACTTTAGAGGGTCGATACACGGTATGTACGTTCTGAACCCCGGGAGAGAGGGGGCGCCCAAATGGGTCCGATTCCAATTCCCGAAAAGAGCAAGTCGGTCTTGCATCTTGTAGTCCAGCTGAAATACCGTCATACTTAGATTCACGCGCTGGATCAGAAGACCGTATATATCACCTGCGTCGAGATTATTGCAGAGTATGGTACTGCGAAGAATTGAGACACCGCTTTATCGGCTTGGCTTAGTCTCTGGTTTTTCTCTGGTTTTGAAGCGCTTGAGCGCTCGGCAGAGTTTAATCATCCGGCTTCCCCTTTTATTGCCGCGAGAGTCCGATGTGGATGCCCAGGAACTTCGCTTCCGCCCTCGTCAACCACCTGACATAGTGACGTGTTTGCCCCGACACTGGCTGGTTTATGGGGCATCCGTACCTTACCCACCACCTTGGGTTCCCCCTACAAATTGACGTTAATCATGATCGAGGTCGGTCAGCGTCTTTACTCCCAGAAACGAAGGTCACACTGATTACCTTAGAACACCATTGTATTTGTTGATGCCCATTGCGGTAATGGCAACCGCAATTGTGGCAACAGTGAGAATAAGGAGCAAAGCACTGATTCTGTGACGGCAATAGCTGCCCATGCAAGCCCGGCAAATGTAAATGTAGTTGAGCCCCGCACCTTGTATGGCGAACCTTGTAGTGTTGTTATTGCTGCATTGAGATGTGTCGAAATAAACATCGGACTGTGGGACAAAAAATAGACCACTCGCTCTTGTTGTATTACGGTGTAAGCTAAGGACGACCTATATAGTGAACAACAAGTGAAACGTGTACGAAATGGATGTGAAACGGCGGGTAAAACTAAGGACCACGGGCCTATAATGTAATACCGAGACCTGATGCGCGGGCATGGAAGACGAAACGAGCCCTCGAAAGTCAATTTCCGACAAGATGTCCTATAACTCCTTACCGCCCACCAATAAAAGGTACCGGCGGCAAGGAGATTGGTATAGAGTAACCTACGTTTATTCGCCTCTGAAAGCCGTAATCATGTCTACCATCGCGAATGCGAAGAGGCCAACAAATACGAGGACTGCCACTTTGATTTCCATATCCTCTTGGCTTGCAGCAAAGAGGGCTATGGATAAGACTGTGAATACTACCGCTAGCATGAGAGAGAGAATCCCTGGAGACGTCACATTAGTGTTGAGATGGCTAAGTCGATCGAATTCCTACAATAAAACCAAACGCGACCTGCGCATGGCTTCAAATGATAATGTCGCAAAATGTCCCAGTCTGGCATTCGCACGGCAGTTGCTGGGCTACAGGTGTGAAGGGAATCCTTAGCAGCCCGAACCGGTAAAGTGGAAAACTCGGCGGTGAGCACATAAGACGCCACGGTGGCACCGAGGCTGAGGATTAATGAGATATACGTCAAGCTGAGGATGGCCTTTTGCATAGTTGTTTGATTCCATTCCGGATCACTGCTCTTCGCTCCGAAGTTGGCATCGTCCTTGAAGAAGACAAGGAGCCCGGCCTCAATTCCACACAGCAGTGCTGACTGTATGTGAATGGCGTTGATTACAGTTTGGATCATAAATGGGAGACTAGTCCTCACCACTGTCCCAGCACTTTGGAAGGTTGCCAACCAGCTTACTCGCAACGCTTCAACAGCTGTTGGAAGCACAACTGACATAAATTTGACTGAGTAGGACACTCTTAAAAGACTATTTCGAACGCTCACACTCGGTCTTTGTTGTCTGATACTGGTCCGCCATTTTGAACGTTTTCAGGGTAGATGAAAAGGCCTAGGTGGTTGGGGGCAACCTTGTGCTCACCCAAACCAGGCTTATATCTCAAGGCGAAATTTTGCGTTCTCACACCTCGTGCCATGCTTTTCAGTGAGACTGGAGAGAGGCTAAGCTATTGCAATTGCGATCACTCATTTCCCTATTCCGCTGTGGTACCTGGAGGATACAACGTGTTCGGGTAGAATTGACGAAGCCATATATTACTGACAACTCTCGGGCCACAGTGGCAGGACGGGTTGGTCCGGAAATAGTGTCCTTTGTCTTCGAGTTTCTTCGCTTCTCCATCCAGGCTTTGTAGAATATTCTTGTACATTCTTAATACAAACCCACGTACGGATGGGGTTCATGTTCGCACCCTATGACAACTATTAGAAGCATTGCAACCATTGAACAATTCAAGGTCCACACACAACTGTCTGGACAACGGCATCTCCCGAAGTGCCTCCGATATCTCCAAACCGTAGTATATCAATAGATTTATGGAGTACGTTCTCCAGGAAGTGCGAACCCTTCGGCAAATGCAGATGTAAATGAGCCAAGTACCCTTGAAAAGCACACCTGTAATGTTGTTGTCGCTACGGTGAAGTAATTGCAATGTCGAGCGAACCAATTGGAGCACCAGAAGCACTAGTCGTACTACTGCAACCGAGAGCTGAAACTTCGATACAGTGAGCACAAGACACCAGAGAGCTGGCCAATGACCAGGGCATCGGAGCAAGTCTGAAATGTGATGTGGCCTTTTCAATGATAGAGAGTGGGTGACAGGCCGAGTGCTGGTAGTAGCACCTACCCCGATGCTTCAAGACCGACTTGGACTCCAATAACTTGCCATTCATCAGGTTGAGGTCAACCAAGCCTTTCGGATTTCAGAAACGCAATCTCACACCGATTAATATCGCGGTAGGACACCATCCTGATCGTTGGTATGCGCTCGTCGCTGTAACAGCAACTGAAACCACGGCTAGACGGAAGTTACGTATTATGTAGGCAGGAATGCACTGATCACGCGATGACATAGCTGCGCATGCAATCCTGGTGAATGCAAATGTAATTGAGCCGCGTACCCCTTGTATAGCAATACTTGCAATGGTGATGTCGCTGCAGTTAATATCTTGCAATCCCTTAATGCCCGAGCAAACAAATTGAAAAACTACCGACAGTTGAAACCGGTTATTGGGGATAAGGGTACAGGCCACAAGGTGGTAAATATAACGCAACCCAGGTCTTATTCACCATTGAAAATCCAGATTATCGACAGCACCGGAAATATGAAGAAGCCAACAGACACAAGGACCGTCGCTCTAATTTCCTTATCTTCTCGAGTTCCGACGTAGATGGCGACGGATAGGACTGCACACAGTATCGCTGCTATGAGAGAGAAAAACCCTAGAGACATCGCGTTAGTGCAGAGGCGACTAAGTGAAGTGAATTCCTACAAAATCTCCAAACATAAAACATCCTGTTCCTTAAACCATGATGCCGCAGAATGTCCCAGTTTGATCCCCTTATGCTATCTGCCGGATTTTTGGTGTGGAGATGATCCTTGGCAGCCCGTGAAGGTAAAATGGAAAATTCGGCGGTGAGCGCGTAGGATGTCACGGTGACGGCCAGGCTAAGGACTAATGAGAGATACGTTAGGATGAGGATGCACTTTTGGGGGGTCGTGGTAACCCATTCTGGACCATTGCATCGGCAGGAAGGATGCGCGGCCCCGAAGTTGATGTCGTCGTGGAAGAAGACAAGGAGCCCGGCCTCGATAGCACCCAGTAGTGCTGACTGTACAAAGCAGTGTTAATTGCCGTTTGAACCGTAGATGGGAGACTAGCCCTTACCACTGTCGCAGCACCTTGGAAGGTTACTAACCAGCCTGCTCGCAATGCTTCAACGGCACTCGGGAGTATATCTGAGATATTTCTGCCTCAGTAGGACAGCTCCAATAAACTCCCCGAATGCTCACAATTGGCTTGTATTTCGGCATAGCCTTTAGTAAGTGTCCTAGTGGGGGGCTTGATAGGATCGCTCATATCGAGCGCTTTTCGAGTAGATGAGTGGGCTAGATAATTGTGGGTGGACTTGTGCTCGTCCAAGCCAAATTTATATGTGAAGGCGGTGCTTCGTGTTCGCGCGTCAGGAGGCGGAGTGAAGGGCTGAGGCCAGAGAGAAGTTATATAGTGGCGGAGCGCATATGGGACCACACTCCCATCCCGCCCCGGTACCAGGAGGCGACAACGTGTTATGTTCGCTGTTCCAGCCTCAACAAAGGACGCAAAACGAATTCTCGATACGGTCTAGTGACATGATGTGATAGAGATGAGATCGTAGCGGTACTCGGAGGTAAGGTGAGGCAGCTTTCGGTATCCCGTTTTAGGCGATCCTGCAAGGGTGGGTCAGAGTAAATGCCACCACAACCCGTCACAAGTTATCGCATTTCCAAAGGTAGAAACCCGCAGCACTCTCGTCACACCCTTCCATGAACGTGTATATTTCGAAGCAAGAGGACCAGGGCTGGAATTAGGCTCCAACGGTATCGTAAGGGCATCAAGGATACCTAAAGAACGGTGTATCGTGGATGAAATCTAATCTTCGGTGACAAGTGCCACGGCGACTAATACGCTAACGACGTCGTTCAGTTCCTGATTAATGAAGGGTAGGCTCAGCAAACGTACTCGTCAACCTTTCCGCCGTCCCAAGGATGACCCCGCCTTTTCATCCCCACTTAAATAGAAAATTAGTGAGATGTTTACAGAAGTGTGTACAACGACTCACGCCCGAAAGGTGATAATTTTTTCGAGTCCCACATCGCGAGGTTGGCCATGAGGACCAAGCGATCAGCCAAAATCTGGGCTTGCTCTTGCAATGTGTTCTCCATACGCATCACCAGTGATGATAGTTGTACTGCTTCTGCCGGGAAAACGTTGTCCGATAGGCCATCGGTCTGGCAAGAGGTGAGCAAGATGATTCACGAAAGCAAGGACTGTACACACAAAAGCGATTATAATGTCGCCTCCTCGAAGTTGTGTAGAATACTGAAAGATGATCGGTTAGGCTTCACGTTGAAAGGGTTGAGGGACAGCTCCGTACGGTGTCGGCGTCGCCAGGTTGATCCACAAAGTATTCGTCTCTCCTCTTAGTGTTCGGGAACTTCGAGAGCTGTCGTGGGAAGTTGAAGCCGTGGGTCTGGGGCCGTTGAAGGTAGAATAGATTCGCAGACCGGATCAGGAGAAAACCAGAATCGCCGAGGCTACCGAGTTGATCAGCATCAAACACATTTAATACTTGAATTGCATACTTTGCTGCTCGCAGTAGACCGGAAGACGCGTTCAAGCTAAGGATACAAGCGGTGCTTGAACCTAGCATGGTTCGCTAAGATTCATCCGCACAGCAACAAGGACTAGTACATACCACAGACAACAGACTTCTCTCTCAGCACACCTCCATAGGCATAATCGAGGCATTCCTTGGGGGTAAGTTCCCAACCTTCTACTGGGTGGTCCTCCGGTAATGTAGGGTCAATTTCTGGCTCTCCAGCCCACGATGTCTTGCAGTACCGGTGCGCATGGTACATCAAAGCTTGAGAGAACATGGAAGGATCAACGCCATTCTCGCTCCAACCACCGACACCGTCGGCCACTCCAAGAGCCAGTCCCTGCGCAAGCGCCAGACAGTCAGAAAGACACACATAGGATGGATTCGGTATGGCTGAGGCATACCTACCGACTGTTTCCGCATCTGATATGGTCAAGCAAATCAGCGAACGCCTGCTGAGTGAGCGGGTGTGCACGAACCTCTTGAACAAAATAAAAATCATGGCCAGCAGTTGTTGATAAAAGTCCTTTGTTCCATGCCAGCGCGTGATCGCGCCATTCTCTGAGTGGACCATCAGGAAAGACCTGTCCTGGAGTGTATTTGTCGTCCCGCTGCTGAGGTTTTCCCAAAAAGCTGACTCCGACGTGGAACTTGAAGGGTCTTTGGGTTGTAGAGTAACAACGACGAGTTGGCGCGGCTATTCGCGCGATTATCCGCCAGGTGTTTATCATCAAAAGGCCGTACCACCACCAAGCAAACAAGCCGCAACACAAGCCGCAACCCGCCTGCCTTCGGGCTCACCACACTAGCTTGTCTCCAGTGCGGTAAGTGTACAACGCTTGGGGCCAGTATGCCTATCACACCCTAGTCGGTTTTCTGGAAAGACGAGTCGGGCCGCATGAATCCCGGCTGTCACTCTCCGCGAGGTGGGCCAATAACATCGTCCGGAGCATGCTGGTCGTATCCGCAAGGTTGTTCACCTCCAATGACGTCCCTGAGACCGGCGATTATCTGATTGGTTTCCACCTTGTTGTTCTGCGGTATGTCCTTCTCGTATTCGGGTGGTCAGTCTCCACTTTTGACCATGCCATCGTGATACCCTTATATAATGGGCTTGGAGAGTTTGTCCCGTGCGCAGGACTTGTCACGCAGGACAGCCCTCACCCGTCCGATGTCGTTAACACCTCAGCCACGCAAAGAGCGGTCTCATGGTGGCAGCAAAGTGTCATCCCACTCCTCGGCAAAGAACGGCTCACTATCGCGGACGGCCTCACAATACCCCCGCGCTGATCCACAGCGCCCTCCTTCAGCCAGCAGTCCTCGCACACTTGTGCAAGACGTCTCTGTGATTTTTGCAGGCGCAATATGGGCATCATGGAGCAAGCCAGTGCAAAAGGTGAGTCTCCAACCTTGGAAGTTCGCACTAATCTGACACATCCGACCTTAGGCCTGGTTATCACTGGTCAAAGAGGAGAAGGAGAAAGAACTTCTTCACGCTCAATGCATGATGGTACGCTTCTCGATGATAGGTCCATACCATTCCATCGTATTAACCATCCTCATTAGAAGCAGAACACGGTTACCACGACCACAACCACAACCACGAGCACGCTCTATGGACCTATGCCAAGGATGGAGCGCTCATACGTGGTGGAGCGTGTTGTGCAATCAGAGTCGAGTCGCCAACAAGTCGTTTACATCGCCTCTGGGGAAGGTTCTCGAGAGGAAGGAAGTCCTCGCACTCAATAACCGGACAAAGCTGTGGTATGGGTGTTCAGCTGCATGGCTATCTATATCATTTATGCTTTCATGGCATATGCCATCGAACTTTGAGCCTTTGCAATGTACCAATGACTGATACTGTATTCTATTTGTGTACTCCTAGTTGTTGCTTTATTTTACTACGTTGGCTATTTAGACCCGACGATCCGCCTACGCCTGCATTTCGACTCGACTGATGCTTGCATCGGATTATGTCAGTATCCGTCAAAGGGCGGGATAGCGACGCGACGACTGCCAGCCGCGCTGTTCCACACCTTAGCCGGGACAAAAGTAGAAACTGGAGCGGGTGCCAACGACTGTAGATATACCAGATATATACCATATTTGGGAGCTGTCGTGCTCTTATCGGAGCCAGAAAGCACCCGCCGCTTGACATGTTATCGTTGACGCTTCCCACTTCCCTGACAATAGCACATTCAGACAAGGAAGAGCGAAGAGAGAAAAAGAGCGCACTCTTAATGGCTACTCTTGGTCGGAATGTCTGCTATGACGAGGACGCAAGGGCACCATATTATCCCGCCTGGACAGGTGCCTAACCCGGCCGTATGATCGTTAATTGTCTCACAGGCGAATTTACATCTTACGAGGATCTGTTATGGTGTTGAAGAGGAGACCTGAGGGGGAGAGTGCTGATAAATTCAAGGGAAAACGTCATAGGTGCAAGCCTCGACTCACCCATTCTCTGGCTGTGACGATACAATATGAGATTCTGGTCGCCATCATGACAAGGGAAAAACTCCATTCCTCCGAGAATGGATATGGCTGCGAATATACTAGTACAGTGCCAGCAGGGGTTGGAGACAATGAGGAGAGCATCAAGTTCAGAACCATTATATCATGATAGGACGTCTGGGACGAATCTCGCTCAGCAACTAGTTTGGAATTCCGGCGTACTGTAGGGGACATCATGCGAGTCTTGCGAGTTCACAACCTCTTGTAATCGAGGGAGAGAACCTGGTGGATGGCTCCAATCAAGCAAAGAGCCTTTTTTGCTGCAAGGCCTGGTGACCCGGAGCTCTGGGGCGTGTATCGTGAGCTAATTCCAGTCTAGTCACCAGGGATGGGTCTAAAATAGGACAAACAACCTTACATGTCTAAAGGACCTGAAATCCCCTCTTGAAGAGCTTGGAATGGTGCTGACTCGTGGTAGTCAGGTTGCCGCCTCACCCTCACGGGGGCATAGGACGTAGTGATACCTAACCAGTAATACACATTAGCCATAATGCACGCGTGACCAAGTAGTACTCCAGCTCGACTTGTCCCGGCTCCTCAAGCGACGCACCAACCCTGAAAGAAGATTTGGTGTGCGCACTTTACGATAGCGACTATAACTGCAATTCCACAGTATTGCAGGTGCAAAATAAAGGCTTTCTTTGTGGACTGGCGACGCGTTGTGGGAGTGGTCTGGCTTAACGACGGGATGAAGAGGGTGAGGATCTGGCAAGGTGCCATTCGCCCAAGGTGTGGGATAATCGATGGACCAAGTGCCACATCCGATAAGGTGTACATATATTAGCTCTAGTACCCAGTTTCCCTCCCCTTCTCGCTTGCCCTCCATCTACTCCCTCCCTCCCCTCTACTCCTCCCCACCCGTCTCTTCCTCAAAGTAACCGCCTGCTGACGTGAGTTTCATCACCGACGGGAAGTGCTTCCTCGTGCTCTATTGTGTGTAAGCCACCCTCGATTAATCGCGCCTGCGTGATCTCCCTCCCGTCTACCAGCGGCCTCAGCTCCGTAAGCTCACTAAAATGAATACTACGGCGGATAAACCACCTGCGAGGCGTTTCGTGCGATCGCCCAGCTGACTGCAGGAATCACATCACATGTGGAGGTGTCGTAAAGCAACTCAATCGGCCATAAGTTCTCTGTAACCGAGACTGGGCTTAGCTCGTACCGCACCGTACCTCCGTGCAACCGAATGCTGCGGCGGCGACACAAAGTCTTTATCAGGTACGCGAACAACATCTCGATTCAAGCCAATGCTTGCTTGGTAGCATTCATGGAGCCCACGGCCGAAAAGTGGGGCTTAGTTCGCAGGCCCCGCTGGCGGCGCTTTGGATCACCAGGAGCCTAATCACAGTATTGGTGATATATTTAGCGCACCATGCCACATGAATGTTTGCATTCATGTCTTCCCGACTGGGGCAAACAAGGTTTTCACCCGATCGTATGGGACATGATATACTTTCGTTCGTTCGCTGTGTGTTCTATCCATCCCACTTTTTCAGTCCAATAGGTTGTAGATAGATGCGCGCCAGAGGGCGGAAAGCCCATGGGTGAGCCTGATTTATTCCAACTCTCGGCTGTTGACAACTCAACGGCAAGGCCGTGGTCTATGACCACTGTGATTTACTCCACAATGATATAAAGGGCCAAATATTATTCTGTCGGCCAGCCACCGGGCAAGATGAAATTATAGTTTTATTGCTAACAACACACTCTCCAGCGGGACGGTACGCGAACGAAAAAAACAATACCATGAAGTGATAAAGTACCACTGTCCAGGAACCTCAAAATCTAAACAAAGAGTAACTGTACACTGGCGATAGCGTTGAAATGCAGACGATTGATTAAAAATCTTCATCGTGGTGGTACCCACTGGGGGTATTTGACCGCGCAGTCATCGCCTGCGGGGCCCCCCCGCGGGGTAGGACATTCATTGAACTGGAATTGCGGGAGCGCGAGAGTTGAAGGTGGGCGTTTTGCAGCGCGCTCTGCACTGATGTAGCTTGCACCGGCGCTTCGGGTGGAGGAGAGGAAGCGCGTGAAGACGCGATAGACGGCGCGTAACTCGACCCACCCCCGCGTGAGAGGGAAATGGTATCTGAGAATGTGTTGGCACGGGGGGATGCGCGTGGGCGGAGAGAGGGTGGATAGGTTGAGCTATCTGAAGTGTAGCCGTTACTTTGGTGTGTATTTATAGTTAGGTTTGGTGGCGTTGCGGGGTGTGCTCGGAGGGAATGGAATAACCAGGTTAAGGTTGTGAATATACGCTTGACCAACGCCGGGGAGGTAACTGTTGCTCTGGAGCTGAATGGCGTAGGTGGTCGTGGGTATTGGGTTTCATGTGGTAAGCCTCCGTTGGCAACGTTAGAGAGTCCCTCTTCTTGAATCAGGTAAACAGCATCGCGCTCGACTCGTAATGCGGTTTGTCGGAGACGACGTCGACATGTGGTCCGTATCCGATGTCGCGTTCGGTAGGCGAAGGAAATGAACACAAAGAGGAAGGCGCCATAGAAAAGAATTGAAAAGAGCGAGAATCCAAAAAAACTACGGTGTAATGCTGTTGGGATATGGTCTGCTATTCGGTCGTCGAGAGGGTCGAAGCCTGATAGTCCAGGTCTCGTCGGACGAGCGGTATCTTCTACCTTTGGCGTGGATGTCTGAAACGGATCCAGCAAGGTCCCGCCATGCTCGTCGGGCTCGACCTCCTTGCTTGCCTCTAGGACCATCTTTCCGAGCGTCCAGCTAATGGCAGTATCCCCGATCGTGTCCACGCTCTGAAATGTTGGTCGCCCTAACCCCTTCTCTTTGGCCTTCTCACCCACCCTGTCCCCTGCTGCACCTTTTGGACTGGTTGAATTTCCTCCAGGGTCCATAATCCGTGGCATGCCAATGCCCTCATGCAGGACGTTGGTTATCCACGCTGCCTTGAAGCACTGCATCTCGAGTCTTGACAACTCAACCTTCGGACCCCATTTACCCAGCCCGATAATATGTCCTTTTTCCTCGACCTGCCCATCACCACCAAGGTACTCCTTGCCAGCCTTCCGTGACCAATCGTGGTGGGCGACCAACGTAGGCCAATCCCGAGCGCAGAACGCGGCCGCGGCCCTTTCGTATTGGACGAAGTCATACGGTCCACCCAGGCCGAAGACATGTTCTGACGAGTACCAATACTCAGACACGCCAATGAAGTGCGAGACAGAAAAATCGATGTGAGGCACGTGCTTGCCTGCGAACATACAAGGTACGTCGGGGCACGGTACCTCCTTGTTGAGGAGTGGCTCGGTCAGTTGCATGCACTCCGTGAAGTTGCCTGTCCCCAGAAGGATGTGTGGTTTTTGCTCATGTTCGTCGACGGGCTGCAAGTATACTGGGGTCTCAGTTCTTCGCAGCTGTGGGGGAAGGCACGGGTCGCGGATGAGATCGTCTGAGGACGGGGACGTGCGGTGCTTTTCGTGTTCCTGAATGAGCTTGCCAACGTACCGCTCGCGCGCCTGATTTGTGCCATATCCCAGCCAAGTGGTCACGAACACTCTGTGGGTGATCTCATGTCCATTGAGTAGTCGTAACCGGACATCTTCGAGACCATCAACGTTGTTAGAATGGGTTGCGGTAGGCTCGAAAGCGATTTGTGTCGACGCCCCACCCATGTCGAGGAACCCGTACGTCTGCCGCTGATCTGCGTGACCGGTAAAACCATCCATCAAGTAGTTGATGGCGATCCATCCAAACAGCCCTTCCTCCTCGCCAGAAATAACGCGAATAGAGGATCCACAAGGACCCGCTGAGGATTTGGGCTCAAGTTTGAAGTGTGAATGCAGGCGGAAGAAGTCACAAGCGGCTTGGAGGACTGCGTGTTGCTGTGAAGACGGCAGCAAACGCATTCCCGCAGTGGCAAGAAGAAATAACGGGGTTTCGGAGTGTAAATGGGGTGGTATTTGGTCCGTTGCGTGTTCTAATAGTGGTAATAAATAATGGGCAACCTTCTCTGGAGTCGATCCGAACAACGAAAGCCCTAGGTGGAAGTTCAAGTGTTGGCGTCAGCGTGTTTGCCAGAAGAGATATAAGTACAAGGTATGGCACCCTTATGAAAAAGTAACAGCGCCTGGAAGAGTTTGGAGGAGTGAAGTGGGTAACAGCAGTGCGTGCTTTTTGGTTGAGGAAGGAAATTAGAGACTACGGGTCACGCAAGGTGTGTGCATAGCGTTATTTATACCAGATAGCGTTCAATCGCAAAAGCGCGAATACGGCGTTATACCCAGACAGGGCACCTTGGGCAAGCAAGAGTATCGGGCAAGCCTTAAACTTATTACTCTCACACCAGAAATTAATGACAGTACGTTACATCGTAGTTTAGACGGGGAAATACTCCTGGGTGTAATGAAGCGCAAGGCTGGCAGGGAGGAGGGGGACGGAAGAATTTCGAGCAGGTAAACTGACCTGGCTCAACCTTGAGGACCCATTCGTCTGCCTCCTTCGACCCCTTCTCGACGGATGGGAGAGCGTCAAGGGTATCCAGGTCATTTTGGTCGCGAACATAGCGGGCGTCGAGCCACGAATACAATTGCAGCCGTGAACCCGACGATCCGGCGTCTATGACGATTCCGAATCGTCTATTTGCAAGCCATGGATCAAATTTTGCGGGTGGGGGCATTGAGACGATTCGCCTCGGTCGTGACAAGGTCCAACTGCAGGTTGCTCCTGACCTCATTTATCTCATTTCAGCCAATTTTTAAGTCAGCTTGTCATCTGCTCAGACTAGTATCCCATATGGCCCCAGTGACTGGTAATGACATATTCGGCGGCGATTCCGATCTTAGCGACGTTCCTTCAGAAGACGAATGGGACATTTCCACCCCTCCGACGCACAACACGCCCAAGAAGCAAAAATCAAGCTCAAGTAAACTAACAGCTCGTCCCGCTGCCAGAAATCGCTCTCCAAACCGTGGAAAGCTCGCGTTGGCCGCGATTGGCGAACGGCCAGCAAGATCGACGAGACCTCGCGGCACTTACGCGACGTCAACCTCATCTAGCAGTGGTGAGGTTTCTCCTGCATCGAGCCCACCACTTTCCCCATTTGTCGCGTCTCGCAAGCGGAAAATACAACTTTCCGAACTTCCCATAGACACTACTCCTGCTAAACGACAAAAGAAACAGGATCGAAGTCTCTTAGACAGCCTTGTCGGCGCTATGGACAAGGAAAATACGCCCAGCAAATACCCCGCTACAGCGTTTCCTATCGAATGGATTCCCTCTCAGAGTCCTTCAAGACAGGAGGGATGGGACTTTCGGAGGCTTCAGGATACTAAAGTATTCGTCAAGCTTCTCCGCACAAATGGCTCTCCTGCGGCTTCGGACGCGCCTCTCGCAGAAACATACTGGTGGCCTGCACGGGTGAGTATATATTCCTAACGCTACATTCTACCATCAACCCTCCCTTAGTCCAGTGGACCTGTTACCCTTAACAGTGCAACTACGAAACTTTATGGTGATGATGGATACGGGCGAAGCCGTACTGTTTACCTGTCGACTGTGCTGAAGACGACCATTCAAACCCTATGTCCAAGCGAGCGCAATCGGCTCCACCGGTTTACTGGGCATGACTTTACTCAACCCCCGATCCCATCGACTTTGCAAGAGTCCTTCAGAAATGCTCTTCAGGAAGCGATGGATGATGATGGTGATGACGACGAACCTCTAGACCTTGATACTATCCGAGCGAAAGCCTTGCACACACGGGAGCACCCTTCCTCTCCTATGCATGCGACCATTAGCGAACAAAATGGTGAGGACGAGGGTCTCCATTGGGAACCACCGCCACCGCCGGAAAACCTAATGATTCCCGGGGAACCTGTGTTGTGCAGGGACAGCCGTTCCGAAGGGCACACAGCACCGTATTGGCCAGCAAAGATCATGAAATACATACCACCAAAACGCCGTAATGGACGAGCAAAATATGAGGTTTATTTCTTTGATCGGGAAACGACCAGGGTGTCCCGAGACCATTTCTTTACTTGCTTTGACGAGGGGTTTAGTTCTTGCACGGTGCGTTCCTTGAATGAATCGTCATTATGCATGATTGACTAGACCTCCTTAGGTGGACCTATCGAAGCTCCACAGGTGGCACAAGGTGAATGGAGGAGACGAGTCACTACTTAATAAGCGAACCCCGCCCGGTACCCGATCACCCTCTCCCGAACCCCTCGTTCCTCTCTCCAACGATGGTATTCCTCTTACCCGGAGTCCCGCCCCACACAAGCCATTCACCCAGCTTACACCACGCGAACAGCTTGCCTGTTTCACGCATATTCTCCAACTTATTATCCTCGATAAGTACGAGCCGACCCATGAACTCAATATCGCGTGGATGGCAGGTGGGAAGAGTCGCCAAGCGGTTCAACTACGTGCAGGAATGAAGGGCAATTTAACAGACAGCGAGGGGAGTATCGTCACTGCCCAAGTCAGACGTTGGGCTCTGAGGGATGAGCGTTGGGCAAGCGCAGAGGAACGGAAAGCTCTACAAGATGCGATACAGGACGAACCGATCGATATTTTACAAAAACCGGAAGACCAGAACATTATTGTTCAGGTACGTTCGACCTTCTCCAGTATCCAACGAGTCCCACTGACATATTTCCAAGGACGAAAAGTCACCTGTGTCCGCGGAAACGGACACGGGAGTGCAGATAGCTACCTCGCCTCCCAATGCCTCCATTCAACGACCTCAAGGGAGCCCAGCATACGAATCCCTCTCTCGGATAGACCGATCAGGCTACATAATAGATGTTCTAATACCCGAAGCCATAGTACAGCTTCTCCTCTGGCGAAATGGCGATCGGGAGAAGAGCTCCCCAGGACCGCTCCCCAGCCCGCAAACCGAAGCAGAGCTAAGGGAAAAGGGACTCCGGATGCGTGATGAATCGGAGACTCAAGGTGCATGGATTGGTGCTGTTATTCAGGCGTGGAAGGCGACACGTAGTGGAAAGGTGGAAAGGCCAGGACGGCCTACGAAGGGCAGGGAACCGGTGGAAGCGTGATGCTTGAAGGAAAAGGTGCTGTGTTGGATGGTGTGTCTAACGATCTTACGGTTTGCCTCAAATGTATTATGGCTGCTGGCAACTGCACGACAATCTGGAAGCTACGACAGGATCACTCACTATGGATGATGAGTCACATAAAGAACATGATAGAATGGATATAGCAGACGAGTAGGTCGATCCTCCAACATCGCGCCAGCGAGGGAATATGGCGGTAATTAAGTGTCATGCACAGAACATCCAGCCAGCCCATCGATGGTTAATAAGTTCCCTATTTCACTTAAACATTTATTCCACCTGTTTACCAGACTCAGCCAGCAGTCCAGGGGTAGCCTATTCCCGTCTGAGGGTACGCTGGATCTGTTGAGTGAATCGTCGCAAGTACCGATTATGGCGTCCTGTTGCCATTCTACAATTGGAGCGAGGTGACTATCTCGGGCTACTATCAGGCCCACAAGAGCATGGTGTTCGAGTACTACTGCAAAGATTCCAGTGCCGAGGGCTGGTTCTCGTCCTTCAGTACCAGGAGAGTCTGATGCCGGTCGGTTGTCTTGTTGGTGGACGGTATACCGAATCACCTTTTTGTCAAACTCAATATTCATCTTGTATGCAGGACCGAGCAACGCGATTATGATGCTGACCACTCTTAATAACTTGTTGAGTGTCCAGAAAGCTCAATTGATGCATATTTATTTGGATATTGCACCCTTCCATCTCCGGTTCTTTGGATTGAATGGCACCACGGCCCACCCTGCAAGCCACAGAACAAAACATAGCCTCATACTCTTGCGGAGGACCAGTATTGAGATCCGGCCGGAATACGACGTAGTTCGATCCGCGAAGCTTTAAACCTCGCGCGGGCATATGATATGCCAGTTTAGTGGGCTAATATAGTTGGTAGAAAACTTGTTTCAACACTCTCTTTATACTCTTTGCTCTTGATTTACAAGTCAGAGTGCGCCTGAGCCGAATAATAGGGTCTTCTACCCTCCATCACTTGCAGGACCTCGGTGCTCCAACTCAGATCTCAAACATTCTTAGTAGGTGATCTAATTCATTAGTAAGCTAATAATGTCTGCAATGCCCATTCAGCATTGCGGCCGCCCGTCTCCTCGGCATCAAATGTACGTCCTCTGCACCGCCCTTCACCTATTTACATACTATTAATTTACCTTTGTCCTATTCCCGAGCCACCCCGATTCATACTACGGCCCGGAGACTTGGTGTCTCCCCATCAACCGGAAGGGTGAAATCAGTCCGCTCGTGGATTGGTAATGTGTTGAGTTGGGTCCTGTCACGACTCACCGAGTTGAATAATTCAGATTGTGAGAGCGATACAATCGAATGCTTTGTGCAGCGTGAGAGCAACGGCACCTGGTATTTCCATACACCCGAGTGCAAACAAACTGTTCTAAATATGGGGCACCATTACGCAAGGTCGATGACAGAAACAGGTTATTATCGGTATTTCTCAGTTAAGTCTATGCCAGAAGCTGCAAAACTACAGGGGTGTGAATCACCTGTGCGATCGTCAACCAGGTCTGGTGAGAAATAGTTGTTCAGATTGTTGAGCTCAATAAAGTAGCACTGGGAATGAGCATACTTACGTTATAATAAAGATATGATGACGTATCCGAAACAATATCACGTTGGAAGTAGAAACGCATGCCGACGAGAGCCCCTAGGTAGAAAAACGCTGTGGCGTATAAATAGTTGACTGGACTGATCGAAAGCAGCCCAAGTGACCAAGTGAGAGTCATAACCAGCATGAGCGTCCGGCTTGCTTCTGGCCAAACAATCGGAAGTGTCTTGCGACCTTGAAGGCGGTCACCGATCTCATCGTAGAAATCTTGAGCATGGATGGTGGTAAGAATGATAAGACCGTTGACCGCTATGGCAAGCAGAATGGGGTTATCAAGGGAATCGCCGGTATCTATTCGCGTCTGAGATCTCATCTCTCCATGCATGCGGCTATATGAACGTACCAGAAACCACGCCGGTAGCACCGGCGTTGAACGAAATATACCCCCATACATTACATAATGTCCTGAAGAACCAGTGATCTCCGAGTCCAAATTCGTTATGAACCACGAAGGCAAGCGACAGGGATAGGCCTTGCCATGGGACGCCGAGGGCGTATGACTGAATAAGGCAAAGAGGAAGTAGTGCCCATCGAAGAATTTGAGCGTGCTCCATTGCAATTCGTTTCGAGCAGATTGGCCGCCAAGGTTTGTTTCGAAGGTCTTCGGCGGGGTGGACGCTCTGATTAGACACACAGAATTGAAGGAGGTGTGTCCATATCCAGCACATCGATGCAGCGAGTCCCTCGGGCTTAGCACTGGGCTGTGAGAGGACGGCAAAGATTGTCTAGGTTCCATAGGTGATTCTCAGCACTGGAACCAAAGCGCATCCGAATATACACTCACGATGGGAATGAGAATGGTTTTGATATCTGACTTTGTGAACAGGAACAAAGTTGTGATCACATTTCTTGCCATCGAGGCGAGGGATGCGAAGCTACTAATGCTCGACCTCAGGGTAGCATTTGGAGTAGTCAAGGAAGTCGATAATGGTCGAGAGATGAGTCTGATGTCTGCCACTGAAATCTGGAGCGCATCTAACCCATGCATGTTGAATGAGCAAGTGGGAAGGGTCTGTGTGGGCTCGTGAGGTTGTCTGGAAATGAGGTTACAGGTCAGGTGTACTCTAGTTTTAAAATGAGTTGCCGCCAGGTATAAACACCACGGAGTGTGCCCAAACCTTGGAGCATCAACGATTGATCGGGCTCTCAGTCCGATTTTACTAAGGATATATGAATGTTGGATATGCGGAAAGTGCAGACCGAGACCTGCGCACATTCAGGGCCCGTTTGCGCCGGGGGTATCTACGACACATTATTCGCGTCGGCGTCCAAAGTATTGTTGGCGCCCGAACTGGAAATATATGTCCCAGGCCGTTCGACAAAAAGGCCGCTGCCAGCTACAAAGCACTCGCATGCAAACTTCTCTATTCCCTTTGTCCATTTGCGCACCGAATGTAATGGAATGAGGTGGTGACGAGCAGAGCTATAGACGCTCCAGGGGAGATGAAAACACAATCAAAACTGGTCGTACTCTCGATCTCTCCATCCGAAGCGGTACGGCCGCCACCGACCCCGCCGTGATCGGCTCCCCAAATTGGAGTCGGCACGGACAAAGGCGCGGATACAAGTCGCTATTTTATTAATACTACAACGTCATAGCCGCGGCGCCCTCTACAGTGGCAGTGGAAGTGAGCTTGAAGAGACCGAGAAGCAAGTGGCGGGCCAACCCCGTTCCTTCTCTGGGACCAGGATTCCCACAGACCATAGCCTTAACTATGGCTGTCCAACGTGAGCCATGTAAAACCTATCCTCATCCCGCCCTAGGAACCCCAAATAGAATTTCAATGGATAGATGGGCCGGGACGGCATGGGACGGCACATGAGATATCTCTGGTACCATACACCCTAATTCTGGGTGGAAGTGTTGGGTTTGATTCATTCCTGGTTGCTAAAGAAGGGAAGCGAGTTATCGCGCTCGGCCGCAATAAAGCATCATGCGGGATATCTTGCGCGACCTCGATAGGCAAGACTCGTCTAGTGACCCCGTCCTCGTTTTCCACACTCGTCGCTCGGGTGGGAAGTGTTATGCAACATTGAGACTAGGCGAAGGTCGTCGAGATCCGGCGTTACTGAGCGGTGAGGGCCGCCACGGTGCTTGAAGCTATATCCAGCATCCATGCCTCTACCATCTAAACTTCTTGCATTTATCTCGTATTTTGAATATCCAAAAGCCGTATGGCATATACGTTTGACCGCAGCCTACAACTCAGCTACGCAGAGCCTGGCCATGGAAGATTAGTAAAGTGGGAAAATCGTGTAAAAAATTATTTATATCGGTATCAATATTACCATAAGTCCCGCGCACCGACAGGAAACGCAGTAGCATACAGTAGCATACAGAATCACTTGAACATAAAATATGACTACGGAGACTGACACATAGGGTCGAGTGGCAGTCAACACTGAGTCTGCCATCCCGTCAAAAATGTATCCCAACCCATCCCATTTCCACTATAGACAAGGCCGGGAACATTCTCTGCCACGAATCGTGTAAAATCCATTCCATCCCCGGCGTTCGGGTCTCCCATTTGCACCATGCCAATTCCAAAGTTTCCCGAGCCATCGGGAGTTAACGATGGTCCAACTGCTGATGCAAGTTGCGGTCCTGATATCCCATCGGAGAACTGTGAGTGTTGGGTAGATATTGAGGGGTGTTGGAAGCGGAAGATGGAATCGAATGCGGGGGGAGGGTCGAATGGAGGGTCATTGGACTGCACGGCGGTCCCTTGAGCGACCGGGGTTTGGGCACTTTCGAATGGAAGCCATGAAGGGTTACCCGCTTGGGTTTGAAATAATGGCAGCCGTGAAGAAGGACTCGGGCCAGCTGCCCCGTTAAAGATCTCTAGAGAATTCAACGCAGAGGAGGATGTCTTTTCTATTCTGCGTCCACCTGGGGCGCCGTCGTTCAACTTCTCGCTTGATGCCGATTCGGTTGTGTAGATGTCAGGCGACTCTTCAACCTCGGTATCTTCTCTTTGGATAACCTGAAGGTATTCAAAGAGAGTCGGGTGGATGCTCTCTGGCTGGATAGCTGGTGGTACTCCAACAGGACTTGATGCCGAGGTTGGTGTGCAGGCGTCGTAATGGAGGTTGGACGCGCCAGCAAGGTGTAACACGCGTGCATCTGCTTGATCCCGCGTACCACTGGATTGTTTCAAAGGCCAATGTCCAGACCTGTACGCCTTGTAGGCCACAGTGGCTTGTTCGTACAGAGTCTCAACCACATGCTATCCCTAAGTCAGAACAGATGTACGAATTCAATACTCAACATACCTCCGCGTGCTCAATTGAGCTGCTTCGTCGCCCCAACGATTTTAATATTGGCTGTGTGAAATTCTTTCGTGCGCGCTCGATCTCCTCCATGGACGAGGGAGCCAGCGAACATCCTGGGCTACGGATGACAATTGCACATAAACAGATCTTGGATACTGTGAGTGGTTATACGTGGGATCAAAGCGACGCGAATAACCCACATAAGCAGCTATTCCCTGAAAGTGAAGAATGGGAGATTGAAGAATCAACACGGGTAAGCAGAACATTAGCCGAGGCTGACCTGTAACCAAAAGCCTATTATACGAGGGACGAGAACTGTGAAATGTTCTCGTATTCTGTGGAAGCCTTGTAGGATGATCAGGGAGGATCTGTGAACCGCGACAACAGACAAGCCAAATCTAGAATGAATCGGGTCGTCTGGCCACCGCGAGAGCGCTTCAACAAGATATGTTCTATGAAGGTACAGTAGAGCTGTTGCTGAGATCAGTGAAAGCGTTACGACACTACTGCAGCCGGGCATCCTACCTAACTCCCTCATGGCATCGGTCGAAAATAACCGCATGATGGCCCCTAGAAGACCAACCCCTGTGGGGGGTGACTCTGCGGCTTCGCCTATACAGAAGCCCACATTCAGTCAAGAAGGTCCTATTTCAATGAACTAACCCACCCAGAATTGGGCAGTCCGGCATCGGGTAATCACGAAGGCGACGATCGTGCTTTATGACCGTAGAATACGGTGGTGGTTTAGTAGATGCTGCCTCATCCATGATAGGAAGGAGGCATTCTAGACGTCGTGTAAACAATGCGCGAAGAGTAAAGGTATGGACGAACTCGAGAGCCATTTGTACTTTTGACGGCTAACTGTTGTAAACCATGAGAAATGGATACAAGGTTGTAGGTCATTCACGCACATCCAGGCTTGCCCCCATTGTCCTCAGGGTCTGCGGGCATCTTGCAGTCGCATTGCCTGTTCACGATAAGTACGTTGGGCATCCGCTAGGCTATGAACTTACGAATCCATGATGCAACGTGGCCGTGCCATGGAAATGCTTTGTATGTACTCGTATGTGGCGATTTCCCACCTATGGGGACCAATCAATTTGACGAAGACCGGCCGACTAGGGCTTACCATAGTTTCCGTCTCTTCTCGGCTTCTTCAGGAAAACTATTCCAACGCTCGCTGTCTCTGTGAAGACCGGCCTGCGCTAACTTTAGAAAGGCTTGCACTGGTTCTTGGAGAAAAAACATACGGCCTGTGCCATCCGAACTGCCATTGCAGTGAGCATCCAAGCCTTTGAGGAGCCCGCAGGGTCCAATGAGATGTGATAGAACCACGACAGCCCTTGCTGAACAGGGGGTCAGCGTAATCGAGCAGATGCCGGAGTGAAAAAGGACTCGTACTAAGCATCTAATGATTGTGAGGGATTTGGAACACAGCAGATCGTCTCCCAACATGAGACTTATACGAGCAAGATGCGCATAACGTCGCGCGACCGGGTCGTCGGGCTGTTTTTGATGATCCATAGAAACACCAATGGCACAAAAAACGAAGAAGAGAGCGATATCTTCATCCTTTGCAAAGTCGTTGTAGACCGGCTCAAGAACAGTAGCGACGATTTCTTCCCAAGGGATAGGTGTTTGACTGGACGATGAGTCAGTAATGCTCGACATATAATCGTCACACTAGCTCTTACAGCCAGGTAAAGTGGCTGTGATATTCGCGGACGATGTTCCAGCCATCTAAACGGGGTGGAAGGTAATCTTTTAGCTGCTTCCGAATGGCATCATCAAACTGTGCGCTAGACTTGAAAGGGAACATCTTGCTCCGAAATATCAAGTCGAGAGGCAATAGTTCCTCAGTGTTGTCTCGCGGCCCTGGACAAGACTGCACCGCTAGCCTTAGTCCATGGCTACTTCATCACCTATGAGTTCATGCGCTTACAGCAAACAAATATTCTGCGGACATATGTCTCCCATACCTGCGTGAATTAGTAGGTGCGAATGCATTCGAGTGCAAGAACCCACCATTCAGAGGAACCATCTGGCTGCAACGTTAAGGAACCAAAGGTATCGATCGGTACTTCGTCCTCTTCGACTTTCAATTCTGTCAGTGTATCCCCGGTCGCCGATGTAGGCCCTCCATTAGTCAGTTCTGGCGCTTGCTGCCCCCTCAGGAGGGTGATCGTCTCCTCGAGCCTTTTGATACGAGCTCTAAGCCGGTCTATCTCCTCGTGCAGCTCTTGTGTATCGCTGAGTATGAACCTTCACCGCGCGCTTGTCAGAAACTAAAGAGAGCGGCCTGTCAGAGCGATCTACCGAGTGCCTTTTCCAGCCCTGAGTTGACCATGTGGACATATACTCTCACACCCACGGCGGACACAAGCATCGCATGGTCTACGGGGGGATCAAAACCCGGCCTGGACGTCGAAACCTGGCTTACACCGTCTTACTACACTGCAAGGGCGAATGAAAATCCCAAAAAGGTGAAGAAACTCTCCCAACAACTCACCTTGAGCTTCAAACGCTTGCATTCTGCGCCTGAAAGTATTGGTTAAGAGAGGTTTCACCACCACAAAGACAAACCTACAAGCGGCAGAGAGCACTTTGGCTTTACCCTTCTTGGTTCCGGGCATGGGAGCAAGCAGAACAGCAAACTTACGCGTTAAATTGATGGTGTAACGAGGACTGTTGCCGAAGATTACGAGTTCGATCGGCCATGTGCCCTGCTTATCAACTCCAAGTCAGCGCAGTTAGTGTTGTACGGTTCCGAGGTTGTCTGTCTGACCTCGGTTGACCTACAGAGGCCCTGCCCGGTGGGAACGGATTTGTAACTTGGTTCGAAAATTCCAAATGAGTCCTCGCGGAGGTAGTGCCTCGGAGTACTCAAGACTCAATTTGGGCATTTAAATTGAGCCATAGCCACTTTTCTAGGAGTACAGTGCCCAAACTCTCAAACCTCCGACTCACAGGCCGAAGCCCGAGAGTCCGCAGGAGTCGTCAACTACGCCGGCTGCGAGTAGTTTCAATGCTCTCGTTCCTGGGACTTTCTCATTCTCCGCATCGAGAAACCACCGCAGCGGACTGACTTCGGCACACTCCCAGCTTATTAAGCATACTGGGTTGGCCGTTAGTATTCCGAAAACCCGAGTAAAATCCGCCTCTTTGGTACCCCCGCCAGCCTCCTCCGTTGCGTAAGGCTGATAACGTCTCTTGCGTGCTTTCCTTATCAATGGACATACTTTTTGGCTGTCACGAAGGGCGACACTCATCACATCGTCAGCTATATGACATTGCAATGAGCCCTATATTATCAATTGGCTCTGAGGACCACCGAAATCTGTTCAGACAACTCGGAACGGTGGGGTTCAAGCGAGGCGGCTACTCCTACTCTATAACAGAGGCGCACATAAACTGAAGAAGTAATGCACCGGCTTCCAGCCCATCAAATCGTATCCCACCCAACTTCCATCTCAAATGTGCATCATTACGTATATATTTTCTGGAGGGTCTTACCATCGCGGAAACAGAAAGGACCTCGAAGCAAAATACCAACTATAGGGTCTCTTGTGGAACCTGGGAGGATATCGATACAGCGTCATGCCATGACCTCGGCTGTGTTTACGTTTGAGTGTTCCTCGCTGGAACGCCACGCGTGCGTACGCACAGGTTATTTCCAGACACGAAACAGGTTTGGTGATGTCTGACATGTATGATAGCTAGACAGACACAAAGCTGTATATAATTACAGGGAAATCCAAATCTCGGCAACAGGCTGGTAGAAATGCTTTCACTTTCCTTTTTCAGTTCACGGCACGGGGAGTTCGTGTACAGCTGGTCCATTGCTTACGGAAGAGTGCTGGTCGACTGGTACTGCCCATGAAAGGTGGAGAGCTACCAAATATCTCACGTAGTTGCGTCTAGAGGAGCCGAGCAATTGTCAAGGATGCAGTGCAGGAATGTCTATTGCTCGCTTAGGGCGCAGCACAAGCGGGCAACTGAAATGATGCGCCAATGGCATGCAGGAGTCAAGTTGCGTCGGGCAACGGCAGGGTTATTTCACATTAGGTTAGTATACATCGGTAGAAGTGAACGTAGAAGCAACAGGAGGTGTAGGCTTTTGATATATTTGTCGCCGTGTCACACTCAGGGAATTAGGCTAAAGCCTACAGCCTGCCCCAAAGTAATTCGAGGCCGTGAACCGTGATAACAGCCACCCGCTGTCATATTATTTCTTGTTTCTTTCTTTCCCATGGTAACTCCACAATAACTATAGCTTCACTGACCATATAAGTTTACCGGGAGCATCACTATACAGCAGCAGTCTCACGCTAGGTGGAGCATAGTTTGAAACAAGACCATTTGTATCTCAATCCGGAGAGTCGTGGCGTTCGCTTCCTATCCGACGCGAGTCTCCCTATATGGGCGTTTAGTCGCGTCGGCGGCCGCAAGTTATTTCCAGAGCACACACAAGTCGTCTTTGGACACAGAACCGACCGAATTCTGGTGTGAACACGTCATGTAGTCCATGTTGAATGTTCACGCCCGTCGTCTAGACGGCTGAAGCGACGTCGAATGGTTGTGTCTTGCTGCATCTGAAAGTCTACATACGTGTCTTATGCGCCTCGCCATCCTTCCTGAAACCCAACGCGTGGTCAACACAAAGCTCGCCCAGTTGTACCCTTCCCCTGTTTTATTTTGCCCTCCGGGCTAGTCATGACAGAGCGAATTACCCGTTCTCAGACGATTACGGCTATAGACGCAAAAATTGCGTCTGAATCCACGCATACTTTCCAAGACCATTCACAACCAATCAAAGAGCGGAGCGCTACATTTGACGACCTTGTTGCGGAAGAGAAGACGCTCTGCCTCATCAAGGAGATTAAATCAAGAGACATCCCTACGCGACTATGTGTTCGCTTCTATAGGAGTGTCCACCGAATGTCCAAAAAAGCAGCGGGAAATAGGAAGGCTGGAAGCTTACACAAGGGCTTCCACTCAGAGACTTTCAGTATCGGAGATACTATTGAATTTCGAACCAATACAGGGGAGGTTGGAGTCGCCGTCATCATCGCACTGTACGAGCTAGACCTTGCAGAAGATGCCCAACAGAGCCTCCCTTTTCGATGGGGCAGATTCAAGGCTCGACTACATCGCTTTCAGGTCGCTGGGAGGACGAAGATCAATATGCATGTTCAGCAACGCCCATATGTTCCAGTGCGTAGTATAATGATGTTGAGATTCTTTCTATTCACACTCGCACAGGGAGAGATATACTACTATCACTGCGTAGATTCGGTCCCCACCGATCTCTCGTCCATTCTCCATAAGTGCATAGTCAAGCCCAAGGTCGAGGAAAAGGCCGCGGCTAGTCTTTCGCGCACTTTGTCCACAAATAGGACCACTTCCAATCACTCCCCGTCCAAGTCACGATCTCGTGGTCTCCATGGCGCTCCTTTACCCCTCTCTGACGAAGCGAACGGCAAGGAAGTTGAGCCACACATATATTACACAAATCGATCGTGTCACCTGGCCTCCAACTTTTTCTACGAATTAAATTGGATGGACTTCTGTGCTGATAAGTGTGGTGTGCAAGGGGATTGTGAGGGCTCACAATGGCAGCTAGACCGCGAGAGAGATGTGAAGGGCCACAAAATCGTTCGGAAGCGGAATAACGATGCGGATGAAACGCCAAGTAGTGAAAGTGACGATTCGGAAGACGAATATGACAAAATCCAAGAGCAAGATTCTCGGGACATGGAGGGATTGGTAGAGTCTGACGAGGAAGACGCGGATACTGGTATGCCTGAGGACGAGGATTCCGAAGAGGGTGAAGAGGATGGTAATGAGAGCCCAACAAGTCCACCGAGATTACTCAAGACCCCAAGCAAGAAACGCAAGAGAAACGTGGGTGATCACGATGACTCCATCAAAACCCCATACAAACGCCGCCGTAGAGCTGGGGGAGTGCAGCCTACTCCTCACTCCAAGGCAGCGCTCCGCAAGCGACGGACTCTCAAATTCAAGGTCAAGCTACCAACAGCGACTGCTCAAGACAATACAACTCTGCAGAGCTTACCCGCTGATCCATATCTCCGGGCAATGCATACGTTACACGTGGGAGAACGGCCCGATACTCTTCCATGTCGAGATGAAGAATACGTCGCGATCTTGGAAGCAGTCCTTGAACTGCTCCAGGAGACGTCCGGTGGGTGTATTTGTGAGTATCACCTATGAATTCTAGGCAAAAGCTAAACTTTGTATAGATATCTCTGGCGTGCCTGGGACTGGCAAGACTGCGACCGTGCACACTATTATTCGCGAACTGAAGAACATGGCCGAGAATAGTGTGGGTCAAAGTAGCCTAATCAATCGTCTTCACTTCTGACCCCTACATAACCAGGAATGCAACCCATTTACATTCGTAGAGATTAACGGCCTTCGGGTACCGGAACCGAACGCAGCATACCCACTACTGTGGGAAGCCCTTTCGGGCCATGATCCGTCAACAGAAGGACATATCAGTACCAGTCCCAAAGAAGCCTTGAGACGACTGACGACGCATTTCAACCTTAGCGCAGGAGAAAACAACGGTGTTGCATGGTATGTCGGTACATGGAATACCTTCTGGTAATTCCTGATGTGTCTCGTTCAGTGTCGTCCTAATGGATGAATTAGACCAACTGCTCACCACGAAACAAGATGTCGTGTACAACTTCTTCAACTGGCCACACCTTGTTGGCTCAAAATTGATCGTTTTGGCTGTTGCAAATACCCATGACCTACCGGAACGTACTCTTAGTGCGAAGGTTCGAAGTCGACTAGGTACAGCCTCGAGGCACCGTCCCACTTTCTCTCTTCCTAATCTGAAAACCCTCACAGGAATGGTTCGAATTAATTTCAAACCATACACTCAAGATCAGCTTGTCGAAATCGTTCAGTCTCGCCTCCAGCGCGCTGCTTCATCTCTTCCGTCTGAGCTATCTACGGTTCAGGTGCTCCAACAAGACGCAGTCAAATATGCTAGCGCACGTATATCTCGAGTCACTGGTGATGCGCGTCGTGTTTTGGATATTTGCCGGCGGACTGTCGAAAGGATGCGGCCTTTGAAGAGGGAGGCGAAAATCAAGGATGTCATGGAAGTCGTCACTGAAGCTCAGAATACGCCGACTGCTCGATTTGTAGAAGGTTTAGGATGGCATGAGAAGGTGATGCTCGCAGCTTATCTCCGAGGAGTGCGCTGGGATGGGGTAGAGGAGATGGCATGGAAAGACGTGAGCGCAATAGTGGTCTCTCTCTACCCACTACAAATGCTGATCATCATTTTTTCGTGAAGCTGGTAGACCGCCACTTCGGTTTGGTACATCAGATCGCTGATGATGATTCTCCGCAACGCAAACCAAAAGAGCAAGAGTTACTCGACGTCCTTGACTCTCTTGTCTCTTCGTCTTTACTCTCCGTCGAAAGTGGTGCGCTAGCTGCTCGAAAGGCTGCTGGTGACCGTAAGGTTGTCTTGCAAGTGGAAAAGGACGAAGTGCGACGGGTGCTGGCAGACATCGGACCGCGATGGGATGCCGCTCTGGGCGTGCAGGGATAGTAACCTTCGAGTTGGGTCACTTGGAAAGTTACAGGATTTTTGGTTTCATAAGTCACGACTTGCTTGATGATACCCACTTACTGTTTGCAATATCAATCCCTATTCTTTTGTTCTAACCTACACTCATTTTTCGCCTCATGGGTGACATCTTCGGCCGAGAGCTTCGAGTCATGGATCGCCCTTCTTGAACTCATCCACCCTTCACTGCTACCATTGCGAGGCAGAGATGGAGCGCTCTCAAGTCATCAATTTCGGTGCTGGACCGTCGGTATTACCTCAGAATGTACTCGAAGAAGCCGCCCGAGGACTCCTTAATTACAAAGGTACTGGGATTGGGCTCACTGAGATCTCCCACCGATCGAAGGAATTTCACCAGTTAACCAAAGATCTCGCCTCACATGTGCGCACCTTGCTCGAGGTTCCACCAACACACGAGATCCTCTTCACACAAGGCGGCGGCACCGGCCAGTTCTCCGCTGTCGTCTTGAACCTCCTTGCCCGGTACTATCTCCTAAATCCTAACGCACAACCAGAGGACATTTGCATCGACTACGTTGTCACGGGCAGCTGGAGTAAGAAAGCCAGTGAGGAAGCGAAGCGGCTAGCGCCTGGGGTCAGGCAGAATATCGCAGTCGATGCGCGCAAATTCTCGATAGACGGAAAATCATTCGACAACATTCCACCACATGAGGCTTTTACTTTCTCGCCACCAGAGAAGACCGCCTTTGTCTACTACTGCGAAAACGAGACCGTCGATGGTGTCCAGTTCTCGGTTGACCTCGAATCACCGACGAGCTTCCCCTACTCCAAGCTTGGGGATAGCATCAATCCGCCTCTTGTCGCCGACTACTCATCATCCTTCCTCTCCCGTCCCATCCCGAATCTCGCCGCCCATGCCGTTATTTACGCCGGAGCGCAAAAGAATGTGGGCCCTGCTGGTCTCACTATCGTCATTGTACGAAAAGACGTCATTGTTGACGTCGATGCTGCTCGACTGCTTGGTGCTGTGCCAACTCCGGTGACGATGTCATACAAGACACTCGCCGACCATGGTAGTCTCTATAATACACCTCCCATGTTCCCAATGTACGTCTCTTACCTCGTACTGGATGGCGTCTTGAAGGCTGGAGGGCTTCAACAGCTTGGAGAGGCGAATCGGCGGAAACAGGAGAAGCTATACGCGGCAATAGTGGCCCTGGAGAAGGAAGGTATTGCAAAATTGAAAGTCAAGGCTGGTGGTAGGAGCTGGATGAACGCCACGTTTACTTTCAACAATCCCGAACTCGAGAAGAAGTTCTTAGATGGAGCAGACGAGCAGGGGTTAAAGTCGCTCAAGGGTCATCGGTATGAATTATGCTCCTTTTGTGAAGTATCAGTGCTCATTTTCCGCCACTTCAGATCCGTGGGAGGTGAGCAACTGGACGGCACTTTTTATCTAAAGGCTAGTTCTTATCGAAACCTCTGCCAGGTATTCGAGTATCACTGTATAACGCGGTGACGGAAGAGAATGTCGGTACATTGGTGGCGTACATCAAAAAATTTCAGGGCGGTGAAAGGAGGAACTTGATGGCATGAGGATAGGTGATCGGGGTATGACTCCATGGTTCAGGCGAGGCGGTTGCCTGCAAGAATATTATATCCAACATGGATAAACATCCCATTTCAGGTCTTCGTGGCCATAGCCATTTTTCGGCCGAGGCTGACGATTAGGGGCCAAAGCTCCGGCGTGGATGGGTGGACCGTCTTCCGAGGACCTTCATTAAAGTTAAGCGCCTCATTTGTCAGAACTGGCGTGTGGAGTGGAGAATGTATTCCAGTCTGGCGCTCATCCGGCGTATCCCAGCTGAGGCACCCCTGAATCATGTACAGAGCTTTGGGCTTGACATTGAAGGCGGGGATCAGTACCGATTGTGCCTATCTACACGGGAGGACACGTTCGATGCGTGTTCCCCTTGCATATGAGGACTCGATCTCGAAATATTCCACTCGTGAACATGTAAGTTGAATGACCAGGTTATGGGAGCATTAATATCCGTCCTTCATAGTGTCAAATGCTTGTCCATCAGCGATGTGCGCCTGCACCTCGCATGAAACTATTTCAAGATCCGAAAGCCTACACGTACGTGAACTGTGCTGCGGAGGTAGGCATGGCTTTTCATGGTGACTTAATACCGTGTCTTGTACCGTGTAGACATCAATTCCCGGGCCTGACTCTAGAGGGTGATAGCGCTGAGAAAATCAGGAGTTGCTGAAAACTACTTAAGAGAAATCCTGCCCCGACTCATGATCCTACCGGTCGGGATTCAATTGCAAGAATGGCCCATACGAGCTGAATGCAGCGGGTTTCCCCAATATATGAGGGCTCCTGTTTCATCTTCCTAAGGCTACCCCTTAAACACTTGCAATTCGCTTGGGCCGGCACAATCGCACCATGGACCATGTACAGCCCTCTGACCAAAGTCAGTTGAACGACCCATGGCAGACGCTCACTGTACCGGCTGTCATCCCTGAAGTTGATACCTGGGTGGAGCAGGCACGGACAATGGAAGCAGCACGACTCCACAGGGAACTCGATGTCCTATCACATTACTACCATATTCTTGAACAGCGCAACCGTGGTCCATTCTGCGCCTACGGTACGTCGACAGAGCTTTGCTACCAATGTGGATTTTCGCTACAGGGGGTTGCGGCTAACAAGAGCACTTAGATGGAGCATACCCTGCTGACCAAAATCGTACCCAGCACGTTAACCGGCTGCCCGTGCCTTCATACGCACCCTTCGGTGGCGCACATTTCGCTAGCGGGGATAACGTCCTTCACGGACCCCCGGCCGTTCCAGCGACAATGGTGGTAGCGGCACGGACGGGCAACGAAGTTTTCCCCGAGTCCCATTACCATTTGAGTCCTCAGACTGCGAGCACGCTTCCGCCATCAAATGGACTCGCCCAGTCACAGGGAGCACCTGAAAGCAACACTGAAGCTGGCGCCGCTGCCTATAGCAACTGTTTTTGGGGCTGCTGCCCGCCAGTTGGGCCCTGGGTTACGTCCTTGGACGTGTTGGAATCCGGGCCAGCGGCGCAAGCGGTGGCACCACAGATGAACACTGTAACTCCTTACGTCGGTGGTGGCAACGACGGAGGAGGGTCACCCGTTGGCGCCGGCGTTTGCGCTGAGTCTAGCCCGACTCGCAAAATCAAGATAACGCGAGGCGCTCGTCGCACAGCCTCCATACCGGGCCGGAATGATATAAGGGGGTGTCACAGAAGCCCTCACAGGGCGATGGGCTATGATCAAACGTGCCCCAGGGTCCCCTCTCGTCAAACGACGCAAACTGGTCGATCCGGGGCAATAAGGGAGCCTGCAGTTCGTTTTGAGGCAGACGTAGATGTCCTGTCGGCTCGTCTCCTCCGTGAAGGGGCCGACAATATTGCGGTTAAACTGCTCTGCACCCAAGTTTTCAACAGTGAGGTATCCGCAAAGGCTTTGATGGCAAAATCAATGCAGTGTACCAGCGGCGCCAGTAGCATGCGAAGCAAATACCATCTTTTTTTGGTAGATTTAGAAAGGGAGGATGGATCAAGTGGCCATTGCTGCTTGCTATGTCCCCAGGGCCGCCGGAAAGAGTACAAGAACCCCCTGGACTCCGTTCGCCATCTCTACAAGGCTCACTTCGGATTCGCTTTACCTTGTAGCGGTGCTTGGTACGTTGTCGTTTATAAAGCCAAAACACAATCGAAGGAGAGCTAAACCTCGCCCAGTGGTCGCCTATTCTATAGGCAAGCGGAGATGAACCAACACCTAAAGAAGTGTCGGATGAGGCCTGCAGGTCGCTTTGCTTCAAATGTCTAGTGATAGTAGGCGCTGATTGAGGACCAACGAGCAGCTTTTGAAGGTTGGTGACGGGGCGGACAGGGACTTCCTGCCGTCGCGGAAACGGCGAGGCAGGGTCTACATCAATGGAGGGCTTTTAAGGGAATGAGGGTACCTGATATTGACTAAACCTACTGTTCATATGCCGAAATGAAGCCTAAGCGAACGCAGCTAGCGCACTCGGAAGCAGCTCGGAAGAGACTTCACCGCTTGCCTCGGATGTCAGGGTTGACAAGGAACACAATCTCGCATTGCGTGAAGGTAGATAGCCGGATAGCCAACGAGACAGTCATAGTATCTGGTGCAATCTGCACGTGTCAATGGACCGAAGCGCTCCCAGGTAATACCCTGGACTTTCTCCACAAATGAAGTATCCCCTCTGGTATCGCCTGGGAATATCACCACAGCCAAAATTACGGAAAACTGTTAGTCACGGGCAGAGAAACCAGATACGCATGAAGGCCTCTATCACTGCCCATACGTCCCATATTCTGTTCGGCCCTCCATCCGGGGTCGATTACCTTCGTCATTGTTCCGGGACTCTCCTGCTGGGGAAAACTTCCCGGGTCCTATCCACCTCATTCTTACCTTGCGACTCATTGACACCATCCTTAGATCCAGCAATCCGCTCGACAGGGACCTTTTGCAAATTTAGCTTTCCGTTAGCCTTGGCCGTCTTGAGTCATGCCTTTTCGCCAGTATGTGTTTTCAATGTGGCAAATCTCGACAGTCGCATCAATGCCGAGAAGACGATGGATTCAGAGCCGTAACTCGAAGCATCTGGACGACGGGCCTCGGCAACACGAGCAGCTCGCACTTTCTGGGTCTCGCTGAGAATTCCCCCTGAAGACAATTGTGGTTATATGTCGGTTCGGCTTTGATCTGGGTCGTCGATCTGATTTGAATACCTTGCTGTTGCACGATCTCATCGCCGTTTCACTGCCAGTCAAATCCGCGATATTTTTTGGACTTGTGTTTGACTTGTAGAACACGTATCCTAAACGGATAATTGGGCTGAACGTTTACTCGATTGAGAAGTCGACGACTTCGTGAGGGGATAAGAAAAAGTCCTAGTTTGTTGGAGGGTAGATCATACGATGAACCTATGCGCTCTTTGGACACCGGTTCGGGGAGCTAATGAGATTCCAAATCGGGCCGTTTTTGTAACTTGAGTTCTCGGAGGGAAAGGCGAACGAGAATATATGGGATGTCGTCTGTGGGAAGAGGGCACAATATCAGGTTCGACTGGTTTGGTTCTCATCTCGTGCGGAAAATAGAGCCATGAAAGATCACCGAGGTAACAAACGTCACTCGGAATGGACTTACAAGAGCCTGAGGTACGTTTCTTTTCTTGATTTAAGAAAAGGTGAGCTCCTTGCGAGAGAACGTCATGAGGAACCTCTGTCATAAACCTCTGCTATGGACGCCTTTAACTCCCGGGGAGGCGAAGCGTCCATCGGAAGTCGCGTACCTTTGAACACGACTAGTTACATGCTCCTACAGCCTACGAGTTCTGTAGGCACGAGCTTGACCATAACTTTGCCATTTGCGTGCTCACTGGCTTCGGCAAAGATTGTAGGCACGGGATTTGACGGGTTAAACAGTGGATATACATGATACGGAGGGGTAATCTTGACCCTGGGTGGTTGAAAGAGGAATGAAAGGGGTTTGCAGGTCGAACGCTTGTCCCACCTGCCGACCACGCTTTGCCCATCAACCACGACATAATATCGTCTGGGTACGCTGGAAATATTGGATAAATACCTCCGAGTGCTTTGAAAGACTCTCTAAGCCTCCATGGTCGTTATTGGCGTGGTCGCAGTCGGACTCGGTTCAGTTGTATCCGGGTCGCTCGGTTGCTCACACTCGGAGAGACGCTCTAGAGGAGCGCTAGGCCGAACACGTTCGCTTATCATTGGGTTGCCCATTCACATTAATAAAATACTTCCTCCCCTTCGGTGTCCTAATAATGCCAATCTGAATCTCTGGATTCCACCTAGATTATCTCCGGCCTGGAGGAGACACTGACTCCACTCAATTTACGTCTTTTGGTGAACGCGAGTGGGCCGCATCGCCTTCCAGGTTGGTGCCAAAACCAAAGAAACATAATATGGAATAGCGCATACATAGGCACTCTACCTACTCTCACTCATACTAGACCTCTACTCCATGCACTTCCACACCCTCCAGAACGTACTCCGGATCAATCCATGTTCGTGCTTGCGGATAAAATATGAGGTATGTTGCGTCCCCCCGGCCCCCTTTCTCGCACGGCTCACATGGGTAATGATGGCCCGTGTGATTACAGGACGGTTCTGAACCACCTCCGGTGTGCATTAATAAGAACTCGCGTCCACTGTCTCGAATGATGAACCGCGAACCACGGACCATCCCCTGACAGGAAAGCCCTCACCAGTATTCACCCGCCGATGCAAGTCCGAAATAAGCCTTCTTGATGTGACGCAGAGTACCCCGACGGTCCTTCTGTTTTGGGCGCTATTCTCATGAACATAACCGACAGGTATGACATCCATTGAAATGTCTAGAGTGCCATTATTGGAGTGAATTGATGCATAGAACATCGGCGATCCTGGCACCATCAACTCATTGGATACCTGCCACTGTTGTCTGCTCAAAGATTGCCTTCAACGTGGATAGCATCACCCTTTGACCACCCTTGGGGTGTTTACGGAATTTTGGGCGAGTCCGATGGATACACGCCTTGTGTTAAAGCCAAAATCCAGCGTTTACGCTTCTGGGAGGCCGGATATTTCTGGCAGATCAGCTGACTTAACACTTGACCGTCAGGACTAACTATAAAGCATGCAGTATGGGGACTGCATTCCAGCCTGACCGCTCATGTTGGACATGCGAGAAATTGAACATCAGGTCCGTCACCCTCTGGATCACGCGATGGCGCGTTGGGGTTAGCACGTTATTGGCGGGAGTCGTGCCTATCTGCACGGAAGAACATCCTGAATTCGTGCACCTCGAGATTGGCTCACTATGGAGCTTCAAGGCTTATAGAAACGGAGAGAAACCGAATGTGCGCTTGAACCCACAGCGTATACAAGATATCCAGATTTGGCGAACGGTGGTGAATTCCTAGATTATGGTCCTTTTCATCGTCGAATGGCTGGGGGATACCAAATTGCACCTACATACCTTGAATAAAGGTGTCCGAGTATTGAGGCGTTATATAACATCCGGCGACTGTCGCCGACTCTCAAGATTGCAGTAGAGGGGATGCTAAGTGGAGAAAGCTAATTTCTTTCAATGGCCTCATGCCACGCATTCTACTCGTGTAGACTACAATTTAAGGAGGCTGGCATCAGAAGGCGGTGACATCCAGGGGAAAAATCGGCTTCCGCGAAAAACCTATGCCCTGACTCAAGATCCAGCCTAAATCAAATCTAGAGACTTCGGAATCAATGGGGCCCCCCACTCCCTTATAAGTAAGCCCTATAACTTACACCTTTACTCCCTGGATCCTCCTTGACGATTCAACACGTCGCTAATAGCCCTCAACGCACACACCGCAACATGAGGCAGCCACAGTCCACCTACCAGACCCAGCTCGATACAATTGTCTTCGCGACAGAGGGGCTCGCTCCTCAAATCCACAAATTCCGGAATGGGCAAGCGATGGTGGCGACAGGAGAAATTAATGGTGCCAGCGATGCCCCAGAACAGTACAACCAGTTCTTCGGGCAGCACAACGAGAATCCCTTTTACCGCTATGGTAAGTTTCTGGGGCGTTGCCACCGTTACAACCATCCCCGGGGTCTGCATGCTATAGGGACTAAAGAGGTTTTCTCAGATGGTCCATACCCTGCTCTCCAAAACCAAGTCACGCAATTTAGTGCCTTCGAATCCTCGAATACTCCCAGTGTGCAGTCCCTCCAAGGCGGACAGGGAGTCGAGGAGGTGATACGTCGAATCCCATATGGTTACGGGCTCCCAGCAGCGTACTATCCATCCTCTGGAGGAGCACCTTTTCCTGGCGAGTTCAACGTTCCACCTGGACCCGTGGCCGTTTCAGCACCAATGGGGACGGCGGCAAGAACTAGAAACGGAACCTCCCTGGAAAATTACTATGACTTCAATCTCGCGACGAGCGCCTTCACCCTGTCCAGTGGGCTCGTCCCTCCCCCACAAATAGACGCAAGCAACATGTTTCCTGGTCAAACTGCCTACCGCAGCTCAGTTGATCCCGTCTCTTATAGTAACCCCGGCGCCACGTGCCCTGGTACATCGGTGTTCGGGCCAGAGGCACAAGCGGCGGCGCCACGAATGAACACCGTAACTCCTTGTGTCGTTTGCTGCAACGACAGAGGAGGGGCATTCGTTGGCGCGGCTGCTTGTGCCATTCCCGCCCCTGGCCCGACTCCTAATATTAATGACAACGTCAACGACACAAGGCCTTTGAGTACAGCCTCCACATGCCCACCGCGTGATGCGGAGAATGCATGTCACAGGAGCCCTCAGAAGGCGCATGCTCCGAGGGTACTGGGCTATCGCCGGACGCGCCGAAGCACTCCAACTCCTCGAGGCGCATCTCTGAGCCGGGCCAAGACAGCAAAACCGTCCCCAGTTCAATATGAGAAAGACACCAATACCTTAGCAGCTCGTCTCCTGAACGAGGGAGCCAACCCGGTAGCTGTCGGGGTCCTACGCATGCAGGTTTTCAACAATGGGGTGACAGAGGGGGCCTTGATGGCCAAATTTATACATAGAGAGCAGCCCACGAACCATAGTAGCGTGAAAAGGAAGTATCGTCTCCTGTTGGAGCATAGTTCGGCGGGGTATTGTTGTTTACTATGTCCTCAAGACCGCCCGGCAAAGTACAAGACCCCCCAAGATTCTCTTCGTCATCTACGAAAGGACCACTTTGGATTGGCCTTGATCTGCCTCTGCGGGTGGTGAGTTGCAGTTCTCTGAGGTCGGGATTGCGTCGAAACAGTGCTGATTGGTGCATATAGTGGCCATAAATTCTACAGACAGTCAGAAATGAACCTGCACCTTAGGAAGCGCAACGGACCAGTGCCTATGAGCGTTGGGGAGTAGAGTGAGGTCCATCGTGGAAGCGGTGAGGCACAGTCATAACTGTTTTAAGAGAACCATAGTACTTTTCTATTTAAATTCACTGTTTCTATGTCCGAACGGAGCCTAAGCACAACTAGAGACCTCACCCGACGGGGCACACTCACGTTTCCATCGCAGAAGCACAGGTTCCTGGGAATACAGGCCCCTTGTTATACACTTAGTACATAATGGTGTGAATGGAAGTGCTCCAGTTCTAGCGGGTTCCTTGGAGACCGCGTTTAATCACTTCTTGCAATTGTACACGGTAAAGACGTTCATACCGTCACCCTGAACTTTAACGTCCTCTGACTGCTCATACACAGACCAAATCCGGAGCATTCAGTAACATTATATACGAAGACGCCGATATCACGGAAACATTCAGAGTCATGTGAAGATAAGCGAGATACCCATCAACGCCTTCACCACTACTCATGTGCACCTCATTCTGTCCGACCCTTCTTCTGGGGTCGATACTCTTCACCACCGATTTGAGACTTTCTCTTCTTGCCGGGGAGGCACTCCTGAACCTCATCAGCCTCCTCCTCGCTTTTCAAATCACCGAACGTCTCGTCAGCAATCGAGCCGGTGTTATATTTCTTCAGATTTGCGTTTCCGTTGACCGCGCCCCTCCTCTTACCCCCCCTCTTCTCTCTCTCGAGTCGTCCTTTTTCACCAGCAGAGGTTTCAATATGGCAAACCTCAACAGTACCACCACAGCTCAAAAGCCAGTGAATCCAGAGCTGGAAACGGGAAATGGAGTGAGCGGCAAGAAACCGGCCAAAAAAAATTAACTTGCACCTTTTGAGTCTCGCTCAGTGTATCCCCAGGACCCTTGACTTCGACAAATTTCGCCTCACGTTTTTCGTGATTCCAAACGATGAGATCGGGTATTCCGCCGCCCGAGCCAGAATAATTCTCCGCCTGCAAACGACATATGATCACAAGGACGGCTTCCGGGAGGCACTGGTCAAGTGATTGGTCCCGAGACGTGCTTCATCGTGTAACCAGACAAAGCTTGCTTACCTCAACAATTGCGAGAATGTCCTCCCTCGTGAATCTGTCCCAGAGTGCACCTACCCACATGGTTTTCTTATCACGATGTTCAGCGTCAACCTTTCTTGCGATATGCAGCGCCTGCCCGCTTTCGATCGCTCCCAACCGTTCGGTAATGTCGTTCTGCCGAACGAAGTAGAAAGAATCCTCATCGAGATCGAGAGGTCCTGTTTGGTACTCTGTTTCCAAGGCACCCGGGATAGGTTTGAAGAGAATGTCCCTGAAGAGAAGGGCGAAGATGAAGCGGACCACAGAGCCTTCCGAGTGGATTCTGAGCCCTAGATGAGCCAAGCAACCGACAGAAAGAGATCAAGTCGCTTACGCTTGGTAACCAAGGGATTCGTAGTATTCGATCGCAAGTTGCTCAACGTTGACTGTCTCCTCTCTTCCGGACCAAAGAGAACGACTGTACTTCCTCTGTACAGATGCGTCAAGTGCTGAATCAGTCAGTACAAGGTATACTCACCGTTGATGTTTGGGCGTGTTGGATTGAACTGGCAGCTTGCGAGCCAGACTTTGGATAACTAAATTTATCCAGGATCACCTCGTCGACGCGAATCCCTTCAACATAGACATGATCACAATCAGTTAGAGTGGCTTCGTTCTTCCATCTTTCCTCTGAGGGAACGCCCAGCATGGTTTCTAAGCGAGCAAGTCGACGACAGAGGCTCGGACGATGGCCTGACGAACGATAGATAAGTGGACGCCTGCTCCAAATCGCATATTGTACACACGGAGCTGTGTAAATTCATCCTTAAGCCCAGCTCTTACGACCTCGATCGCCTCCTGGAGCGCAGCCTGGTCGGCTTTATTTTTCATAAGTAGTAATCCAAGTCTTTCATACCATCCACTAGTAAAGTAGCAATCAGCGGCGCGTAAGTCATGTTGGATTCGTTGGCTCACCCTCTTGATCCACGCTTCCAACGTTGCTGCTGCAAGAGCATTCTCAATAGCTCAGCCTCTGCATGCGCGCCTTTGATCTTGTTGGTCAAATCACCACAGTGGTGCAATATCCTCACGAGCACATGTCCTATGTGGGACGGAGGTGAACAATTTGGATTTTGAAGGAAGAGCTCCACCTACCAGTTTCAAATCTTTCCAAGCTATCCTTTCTAGACATCTCCACGTTAAATTTCTCCAGCTGTTCCATATACTTCGCATGCACCCAAGTATAGACTTCTTCGAAAAGTTTCTGTACCGCAGCAGAGCCCTTGGTTAGTCCAGTAGTATAAGCCTCTCTCGCCAACTCCATCTTCGCCTCTGCAGCGAGAGCCTCTTCATAATCGAGTAGGTCTTGTCGGCAGCGGAAAATACCCTCTGTCCGTTGGTGTTCGTATTGCATGTAGTTGCGTTTCTTGCATCGCACGAGAATGGCAGGAACGAATAACTGTGGATCATAGACAGAGCTTCGGAAGTATACGACGTGGATGCGACGGAAAAGCGACGAGATTGATTCGTTGAGAATGATACAATATCCTAAGTCGTTATGAGGAATGAGTGGATGAAAAGCTGTAGTTTGCGTACCAAGCCTCTCCATGACCATATTATTGATCCTGTCCTTGTACTTTATGGGGGGCTTGCCCATGAAATTGAGCGTCGTTTGTTTCTTTGAGTTTCTGATGAGAGCGGATGTGAGATCAGCACTCTGTGTGTATATGAGTATAAGATGGGCATTGTATAGGGTGAAGAAGGCGGACCTTCATACCGGGTTTATAGACCTTGACGTCCCTAGCCAACTCCTCCCTTTCTTTCGCGCTGAGAGTCTCGAGTAACTCATATAGCTCGGCACATGAGTGATTTCTGGCATAATAGGAAAGCGACAGCCGTTGTACTCCGGTCCCAGCAGACAATTCATTTGGCTCGGCGTTCGGGGTCGTCGACTTGATGTGAATGCGCACTTGCTCTTGCACATTGTCGTTGTCATCATCATCATCATCGGCGGTTAGGTCTATAATTTCAATTTGATTTGTAGAATATGTATTCTTGGTGGATAGTGGGACCGAACGTGTACTCGATTGAGGGGTCGACGGCGTTGTGAGAGAAATTTGCCCTGATTTAGCGGAGAGTAGATCACAAGCTGAACGTATACGTTCTTTGGACACTAGCTCGGGGATATAATGAGATTCCAGGTCTGACTGTCGATGCCACTTGAGTTTTCGGAGGGATAGGCGAACGAGAATATATAGAGCATCGTCTGTAAAAGGGAGGACACAACATCACATTAAATTATTTGCATTCCATACGGAAAATAGAGCAGTATGAAGGACGACCGTGGGTGGCAAATGCGTCTCATTCTGAACGAACTTACAAGGAAGGTCTAAGGTATGCCCCAGATAGTCCTTTTCTTCATTGGAAAAAAGGTGAGCCTCTTGCGAGAGAACTCCCTGACAAGCCTCTGCCATGGACAAGTTGGATTATGAGCGAAATGGAAGGTGTACCGAAAGTCACATACCTTTGAACACGGTTACGTACATGCTCTCACGGCCTACGAGCATGGTGGCTGCCAGCTCGGCCATGTCTTCGCCATTGGCGAAGGCGAGCGATGTTGTGTTCATCTCGCTTTTAGGAAGGTGGCAAGCACGCGTACGGGACGAAACGGTAGATACACGCAGGCGGCACGATCTTGCAGGGGATCAAGTACTTCTGGGTGGTTGCACGAGGAACGAGGAAGAAAAGGCCGAGTGTCGAGGTCGAGATGCGCGTTGTCCCACCTGCCTCCCGGCCTCTACCCAGTCCACAGCATGATGCCTTTCGAGTGCGCTGAAAATATTGGATAAATACCTCTGAGTACTTTCGGGCGTTTCCTGGTTATTATTGGTGTGTCAGTTGGAGCGTTCCTTCATCCAGTCACACAGTTCCAAGGCGAGGCGGGAGATTAAGAACAGAGACATTTAGGATTATCTATTATATTGCCTTCATTATTCTCACCGTGTATAGAATCCTTCCAGAAGATAAAGTAATAATCTCCCAAATTGAATTCCCTGTGATTTGAGTAAAGCACTGGCGTTAGCCTCATTTTTAAGGCCGAAGAACACCCCACCCTGTTGAGTCGGGACAATGAAGTGAGGATTTCGGTCAGCTAGGGTCGAAATGTATCAACAGTCAATATGGATGTCAGTCTGGCCAGTTACACTCGTGTCTCATTTCACTCATTGTGAGGAAGGGACTGCGTACAGCGTCCAAGTCAGCTTAGCCGTTTCGATGGGCCTTGGGGACCCGAATGTTTGAGAGGCCCGGCGTTGCAAATGTGCGAGACTGTCCGTGTTCCGACAGGACCTTCAAATGTTACTCATAAAGAAGGAATATAAGAGTGCTGACGGGTCCTGAGCATCTTAATCGGAGTTGTTCCACATCGTTCCTCGACCTTCATATGAAGGTTTCTGGCTTGTGAGGAGACCATAGAAACCTCAGAGAGAGAGAGGACGTATGCAATTATTCTGAGTGGTGCATATGCTGATCGGGCGGCTTTCTTCTTGTCCCGGAGTGCTTTCGATGCTACGATCACACGAAAGAGAAGCTCAACGCAAGGCACAAATAACTCCAATACTCGTAGAACATCCCATCGGTGCATTTTGGATACATGAGCATTGCATTGAATTCGAAAAGATTCCTTTACGACTGACTTGAAGTCAACCGCATCAGACAATGGCATCAGCGGGCTCTTCTAAAAGCAAAGCGGTATCCTCAGACCCAATTAATAGCCTAAGGGCACATGTCGCTCAACAACGAGCGGGAATTCGCGAGGAGCCAAAGCCCAAAAAAGGATTAAGCCTAGTGAGTCAACAAGCGTTGCAAGCGCAATTGTTGGCACTCATTCTAATAAGCTTTAGAAAGGTGGTTTTTCAGTCAAGTCAAATAAAGGCATCGAGAAACGCCTGGAAGCAGATGCCGCAGCGCTACGTGCGAGCAAACGCGACACAGAGTCTATCCTGGTTAATTTGGAGCGCAAGGCGAAGACCTATGAGAGGCTTGAACGAGGGATGACTGGTGGTTTGACTGAGGAGCAGATTGCTGCGCTGGCGTTTGATGCAAGTGTGGACCCCGGTGGTGTTGGGCCTTACTAACAGACCTTCAGGTCGACCGAAAGGTTGCAGAGAGATCCGATAGTAGTGAATCAGAGAGTGGAGATGAGTCAAGGAGCGTATCCAGTGTGCGTAGTCAGCAATTACCAGGGAACCCTTCTGACATCGGATCCTAGGACGCAATGACCGATATAGTAGACGAACTTGGGAGAACGCGAACTGTCAAAAGGAGTGAGGTGTCACGGCAATATAGGGCTCGCCAAACGCCCTTCCACGATGAGTACATCCTTCTACACAACTCCTGTTGTCACTTACTTACCTTCGTTTAGTGAGGACGTCATTCGAGGTCCTGGAATGCACCATAATCCTGTCTATATGCCCGATGAGGACCGGATAGCAAAAATCCGAGAAGCGGCGAAAGAGACGCCCCTTGAGAGCTATTGGGACCCGAAAGGCGAAAATAGGCAGAAGGGGGCAGCATACATGAAGCTTGGAGCCACAAAAGAAGAAAGGGAGGAGAAGATGGCAGACCTCGAGGCTACGAGACAAGAGACAATACGGAAACGGCAGGAAACGGGAGCGGACACGGAAGAGGCGATGTCTGTCATTCTCACCGCGTCTTTGAAACGGAAACAGAGGAATGAGGAGCGGCTGGCGATGATGACTGCAAAGCGGAGAAAGGTTGAAACAGCCAAGGATGCAATGGATTTTTTGGCTGATATGGAAGTTGCACTCACACAGCAAGGGTAGGCTTGATACTTGATCTGGATTGCCCGCCGAACCCAACCGTCTGGTTGATGGGTACGTCGTCATCACGTCTTTTGATAGGAGGTGTGGGCATTGGGTCGCATCTCATAATTGTAGTGGAGCGGATGCTGTATGAGAGCGTCATTCGGTGGCGGTTCTCTGGTTTTTAATCCATAGGGTATGGAGGCTGGGTGGCGAGTCAAACTAAGGGAAGCGGTCTAAATATGATCTGCACACAAGGAATTGGGATTGGTTGATAGATAGCTTCAGAGCTTTGTAGATTGAGGTTCCGAATCGACCCGAATGGCCTATTGAACCATTGCAAAATAGGAGGCTGGTACTGCCACTCGATAAACTGAGTTTGTTTATTCTCCGACAGGGGTCACCCCATTGTTTCAGGGGGTAAAGGAGGTGCCACCTGCCCCCCTGCGCTATCACCATGGGAGTGGATTTCCCACGTAGCACAGGTTGTCCGGGGATGGCCGAAACGGGACTTTGGGGTTGTTGTGACGGTGCCTGAGTGAGCCAAGTGAGGTTTGGTCACCCGTCCCTTGGTTGGACTCGATCACTCTCGCGACCTCGCTTGTTATTGTGAGCAGCCAGCCCAGATACCGGTTGAAATATCAATCTCAAAATTACATTTTCGAATCCTCCCCAGTTGCAGCTCGTCACCGGCTCCCTACCCGGGCTTTCCTTACTCAACTGCTTCCTTCGCTTCGCTTCCCACCACCGCTTCCCACCTCAAACTCATATGGCCACATTATCTCCAATTAGAGTGACCCAAAGCATTGACCGGCCTCGTACTGCGCCTGCCAGAACCAGCTCGGTCGGGATTCTCCGCACCTCATCCTCGTCAGATTGTGCTGGCGAGTCGCCAACCGGCTCACCGCGGTCAATCCCGTCGAATATCTCTTTTGCCCCCCTCCCTGAAGTTGAACCTTGCAAGCGGAGAGGTAGTAGGCCACTCGGTGTCGTTGCGCGCTCGAGCATCCTTCGCCGACAGCGAGCCAATCTCACCAAGCATTCGTATCCTACCACTAAGACCGGGTATCAGTATCAGCAAGAGCCACCCTCATTCGACACCCCCAGGGATGAGCCACAACTATGGCCCGGCTTAGATGACCCGCAGTATGCACTGCAGATGGCAATGGCAGCAGGCGGGCCCGAGCCCTGCAATATAGAGAGCCCTACAATTGTTTATATAGAGAATGGCGAACCTCAGCAATCTGAAGCACCTCAAGTCACCATCTCCGTCTCAACACCGAAACGAAACCGATCGCGCAAAGGATCTTCATCCAAATCACCGAATAACCCCGAGAACCCGAATGATTGGGGAGCTGAGGAGGGTGCTCTGCATGCGCTTCGAAAGTTGGGGACTAAGGATAAGGACAGCAACGAGGGAAGCGGGCTGAAGTTCTGGAAACGGCTGGCGAGACGCGGCTCAACCCCCCTTCTCCCTCTAGTCAAGACTCCGAACAATCAAACACCAGGACCACCCACCACTGCCACAGCACCGACAATGGGGGACAGCCTCGTTAGACATCAGAGCGAAAAAAGACTCGGTGGTGCCAATCCACCAGTATTCGAAAGAAGTCCCTCAGAAATAGTGGCGGATGTGATCTCACCTTCAATTATCATATCTCCGGTCGAAGCAGCGGAGCCATCAGAACAAGAACCCGAGCCCCTGCTCAATCGATCAGAGACCTCGACGGCCGCATCGTTCTCTCCGCCTACACCAGAAATCCAGAGCATTTTTTCAATGGAATTATCCCGTCCTTCCGACATCGTTCCGACATCTCGTCCCTTGGCCGCTAATGGCACCGATGACAGAGACAGGGACACTTCGTTACCCGTTGTCGAGCTCATGGAGTCAAAGAGGCATTCAGAAGACCCTTACTCCCAATACGAGCGTGCCGCCGTTCCGCTCACATCTTCGGCCTCGTTATAACGAAAAGATAGCTCTGCACCTGTCTACGCAGTCCGTAAAAACCTCCTCATACGACCTTCTTTCCCCTTTCTCTGTACAGCGGATACCAATCTCTCTCCTTTCTGTCAATTGGGCTTAGGGTGGAACGCGTCACGATATATTGTCAGTATTCACATTTCTACCTATAATGCCGGTATTTTTGTACCCGAGGGGATGTAGTTCGTCTCATTAATCGGCACTCTAGATTCCTGTTTCGAATACGTGGTTGGCCTTACCCTCATGTCTGATCTATGAGCTTGTTTTTTTATGAACCTCACCCACTAGAGACGAATTACTAGTGTACTTGGGTTTCATATTCAGTTGCATCTTGGCCCTGACCATTTCGGGTGTTCGTCGCGTGCAAGGGCTCGGGCCTTCAATTCGTACTACGTACTGTAGAGGTATCTCCAACACTGTCACGTTATCTAGAACAGCATCCTCGGTCCCTTTGGTTTGGTACAGGCCTTCGCAGAACCCAAATCAATATCAATGGCTTATAATGCGATTTGTTCCCCACCAGGCAACCCCTTACCATGATCTAAACTCATTCATCCGGTCCTCTCCTCTAGATCAGGTGTATTATACCAAGAATAACGATAATTCTCCAGACGACCACCAGTACTGAGAAGGCCGCGCCAGTCCTCGCATCGTCACTCAGGAAGTACCTGGGCGAGGAATCAGGCTTATAATGGTATCGCCGCACCTGATGCACCATAAGGTTAGACTGAAAGAGTAAGTGGTTAGACCTTAGCTGGTTTTCGAAGGGTCTTGATCACCTACTACTTCAGGTCCTAGTCCATGACTTACACCAGGGAGTGGTACCTTTTCATGGTCCCGCAGTGAGAATCACTCCGTGTCGTATTCGTTGGTGGTGATCAAGACCCTCGACCCTAAAGCAAGGCGATTGGCTATTGAGGTTCATGCTCTCGATTCAAAGGTCACAATCCGCTCATGCAGGAGTCATCCAAACTGATGGACGGGTTCGAGCTCGAGTCGAAAATTTCTTAGAATTATGGAAACCCGACCCAATTCGCTGCGCTGTACAGGTACCGAGCCGAAATGACGCACTATGAAGCTATAGATAGATACCCCAATCTTCAGGGTCCGTTATCAATACCTATGCGAGTCCAGCTCTTCGGCCAGTATTGAATGGCATACGAGTGGCGCCAGTACCCACCTCATCCCCCCACCAGGATGTCCAGCGGTATTACCCCTTATACAATACAGGTGCCAACCGGACTGGACTGCCACTTCAAAACAAATTCGAGCTTCTTTGTTGTATCTACGTCCTCCGTATTCGTTCGTCTCAAATTGCTGACCTCTCACTCGCATTTCTCCAGAACTCGGTGGCAACCCCGCAGCCATGATGCCACTCTCTTGGGTGACATCAACTGTATCTAGTCACACCAAGAAGGTCACCATGAACGCAATCTAGCTTGTCGGCGACTCCGTGGGTCAGGTGCTCGCGCCTCAGCTATCGAGTGAACAATACATGCCGCGGAACTTCGTCCCCTGGTCGGTCTTGATGGCCCCCTGGGCCGGCCAGGTCTTCATTTCCATTGCCTTCCACTCCTGTCTCAAGCGGGAAAACCACGAGCGCGATGAGCGGGTCGCTCAATTCCTCTCCGAGCACCCACCCGTGAATGAAAAGGCAGGGATAGGCCTCCACCCCGACCTCGAACCGTACGACGAGTACAACTGGGTCGACGTCCCCGTCCGCGGCGGTGCTATCAGGAGGGAACATATCGAGAAGCGCTTCTTGGATATAACTGACAAGGAATACTTGTCCTTCTGCTATGTCCTCTAGTCTCACCCATTCTCCGCATCCTTCAATCCACCCTCAACTTGCCCCCACTCCCGCCTCCGCGTCCCGCGGCGCGGCATAGTCTTCACCTCATGTGCGTAGAGCTCCTATCGTGTACCTTTCCATGGTTTATCTATACCGTGTTGCGTATACTACTTTTGTTTTCAGCTCTCGATGTTGCTTCCTTTTTGTCAACTCGCTTGTGCGCACCTCACAATGAGTAAACCAGTTGAGGAATACAAAGTCTCCCATGTTTCTGCTGCAGAGTTCCATTGATCAACCAGTCAAAATTTCCAATGGGCCTACGTGTTGGTTGATTATATAGAGCTTTAATACTTGGGTGAGGGTGGACATTCCTAAGTTTAGGGATTGAATAAAAATATGTTTCTATTTATATTGATGTCAATTATTATGCTCTTTGGAGAAACTGACAAGATAGAATGCGTATTGTGACACAAATGCACACCTTGCCTGCATCCTCTCCCGATCAACATGGCGACCCAAGGACCGAATACAATGAACTTGTGAGCACCCAACGGCTATACCGCGTGGCGGTATTTTGGCTGATAATGCCCAAGCCTGTGGCTAGAACGTGCGGCGCTTCACTCCCATTTAGGCCCTGACCCCTGATTTCGGGCAACAAACAGAAATCACATTGCAAGATATCCCAAGATTGAAGTATAGGTTGAGGTTGTTTGTAGGAAGTGAGGAAAAGGAATTACTGAGGGAAGACCACCGGACCTGGACACCATCGCAGCGCTCGTATGTCTTTGCTTTCCTCACTATGTACGCTTGCCGAGCCCTGTGCGTATATAGCGATGTTTCTCCGGCATCCGAGATGCGTGTGCAGATTCAAATGAAGAGCGGCCACCTCCCATGGGCGAAGCAGGAACAGACTAGCATATTGATCGACATCCAAAAGCTTTTCGATGACTATTGGACCTCTAACGGCCACGAGCTTACAGTACCGGGTCAGTGTGGTCTCAACCAGTCCGCTCACATCTGATAGAGAAGCGCAGAGGTCGTTGTTGTTGGAAGGCATAGTAGTTCCCTAGAATTACGATTCTCTGCAGAACCTGCTGTTCGCTTCTTTGCAGCTGCACATCATGGCCAACTAATAATGTTCGCGTAGGTGGAATCTCTGCGTTCGTCGCTCCATAAACTTGAAGATTTGTTAAAAGATTACTCCCCATTGATGAGTAAATCGACAGAGAAGGTTTTGGGAAGGGCCATTAAATACGGCGTTGCATTCTCAGAGGTCAGTTCTCTCAGATGAAATCAGCATGATATTGACACCTTCTAGTTGAATGAAATCTCAAAGGCTGCTTTCAGTGTTGCCAGAGTCACGTTTGAGGTTCGTCCTCACTATTGGCGTATCAGAAGCAGAGGTAACGCTTGACCGGCCCTAGCTCTTGCAGGAACAAAACAAATACGACCATATGCCGGCGGACCTTTTGGATCGCTTGCAGCGTATTTCGTTTTTTGCGGACAAGGTCGCGGATAAAATCATCTGCGAGGAGACAGAAATCCTGGAGAGGACCATCCCGAAACTGTTCGAAGTAATGCAAGTTGTGGCGAACTCTTCTTGTTACTACGTCAAACGTGGGCGCTTCGGTAGGCAGTCTTAAACTTGGATTGGCAAGTTCTGATGACCACAGAGAGAAGTCGGGCCCGCCCAGAGAAGATCGAGAAAATGGACCGAGAATTGAACAAGATTATCGAAGACTTCGACCGTGCAGTGAATGTTGAGACTCTTTTTCTAGCCAAAAAGAATGGTAAGCACTCATTACTCGATCTGGAGATAGTTTATACTCAGCTGCTTCATGTAGAGCAACGCCTTTTGCTTGAGCAGCTTAAACCCGTCGAAACCGGTCATGACCGGGACCGCCGCTGTATGGAGGGCACTCGCAAATTTATCCTTAAACTAATCGCGGCCTGGGTGCTCGATGCACAGGACAGAAACCATGGACTGCGGACAAATATTTATTGGATCTATGGCTCACCCGGGATCGGCAAGACGTCGTTGGCACATTCGATCTGTGCAAATCTTCAGGATCAAGAACGGCTTGCTGGAGCCTTTTTTTGCAAGAGGGATGACACCAATTTGAGCGAGTCTAGAAACCTCCTTCCGACCCTCATCTTCAAACTCGCCAGGTTCTTCCCCGCATTTCGAAGCATTGTGGCCGGACATCTTCACAACGACCCAAACCTGACACCACAGTCGATGAAGGACACACTCCTGGTGGATTTTATCCGCTCTCTTCGTTGCCACCCAAAACAACACACTCTCGTAATTGTCATTGACGCACTTGACGAGTGTGGCAACATGCATAGCCGTCCAGTCATCCTGAAGATTCTGATCGACGCGGCCGCACTAGCTCCATGGCTCAAGATTATCATCACCAGTAGACCGGAAGTTGATATTATCCAAGGTTTCTTGGATACTCCAACAAAATATGATTTGGGTACAGATCATGAAGCCAAGGATGATTTGCGAACCTTCGCCCGAAGCCAGTTTGATCCAGTCGCTATAAGATGGCATCTCCCCACCCCTTGGCCGGAAGAGTCGCTCTTCAATAGAGTTATCTCTCAGGCAAACGGTCTTTTCATCTTCATAAGGACTTTTGTTCTTGCCCTTCATCGATGTAAGGACCCTGAAGAGACTTTGAAGGAAACCTTGCAGGGCTCAGCCGGCCCCGGGTTGGACTCTCTATACGGACTGTACTCCAGTATTCTAAAAGCACAACTGGAGTACGGCAATATCGTCGAGTTGTGGCGGATGATTGTAGTAGTCACAATGGCTCAGTACCGCCCACTACGCGCAGAGGCGATTGCAAAGCTGGCGGGTGTGAAATGCAATCTCATCGAAAAGTGGGTAGACGACCTCAGCTCTTTGCTAGATCGAGACGAAGGGGCCAATGGAGCCATTCGCGTCCGGCATTTGTCAATTTCCGAATACTTTGTCAGCAATCGCTGCAACTATAAAGGCGATCTCCAAGACGCGCACGCACATCTTGGTATTGTTTGCCTTAGAACAATGCTTGGACAACTCCGTTTCAATATCTGCGAGCTTGAAGATTCCCGGCTCACTAATGCGGATATTAAAGACCTCCAGTCCCGAACGGAACAAAACATTTCCGTCCCTTTGCAGTATAGTTCTCTCTATTGGTCGAATCATCTTTGCATGACTCCCGATAATGACAATAGGCGCGCTCTGGGTTTGAGAACCGTGACACAGTTCTTCGATGAATCGTTCCCATTATTTTGGATTGAAGTATTGAGCATCATGGGGATGGTCCCGATCGGTGCTCCAAGCCTTCGAAGAGTGGTATCTTGGGTCAAAGTGAGTACTGCCCCAGCTTACCATTAGTTTGCATTCCATAGAATTTATCATCTGCTGTAGGATGCCGATTCAACTCTTGTTGAGAGAGTTCAGGAGATTTGTCATTTCATCATCACCTTCCATACCGCCATCTCCACCAGTGCTCCACACACCTATATTTCAACAGGACCCTTCCTGCCCTTACATTCACCTTTGTCAACGGTATTTAGCACAAAGTTTACTCAAGCAATCAAGCTGACAAGAGGGAAGCTGTTGTCCTGGCCTGTCCCGCCATTGGAATGGATTGGACACACTGATGTTGTCAATTGCATAAGTTATTCCCCAGATGGCTGCCACATTGTGACTGGATCCAATGATAGGTCCACTCGAATATGGGATGCGGAGACTGGTGTTGTAGTTGGCGAACCTTTGCAGGGGCATACTGGATCTGTGTCATCCGTTGTATACTCTCCTGATGGACGGCATATCATCTCTGGATCATATGACAACACCATTCGGATCTGGGATGCCGAGACCGGTGCTGCGGTTGGCAAGCCTTTAGAGGGGCCCGCCCCTGTGTTGTCCGTTGCATACTCCCCCGATGGACGGCACATCATATCTGGATGTGATGACCAGACCATTCGTATCTGGGATACCGAGACTGGCGCTGCAATTGGCAAGCCTCTGGAGGGGCATACCAGCCTGGGTGTGTACGCCCTTGCTTACTCCTCCGATGGGCGGCACATTGTCTCTGGATCCGGTGATAAGACCATTCGCATCTGGGATGCTGGAACTGGTGCTGAAATCGGCAGACCTCTCGAAGGGCATACCGATGGTGTGTTGTCTGTTGCTTATTCTCCCGATGGGCAGCACATCATCTCCGGATCCTATGATAAGACTATTCGAATTTGGGATGTGGAGACTGGTGCTATGGTTTTCAAGCCTCTAGAGGGGCATACTTGGGCTGTGCGGTCTGTTGCCTACTCTCCCAATGGGCAGCACTTCATCTCTGGATCTGATGATAAGACCATTCAAATCTGGGATGTTGAAACCGGTACTGCAGTTGGCGAGCCTCTGGAGGGGCATACCTTCGGTGTAATGTCCGTTGCTTACTCTCCGGACGGGCGACACATCGTCTCTGCATCCCATGACAAGACCGTTCGAATCTGGGATGCAAAAACCGGTGCTGCAATCGGCAAGCCTCCAGAAGCCCATACCGAGGATGTGCTGTCCGTTGCTTACTCCCCTAATGGACGGCACATCATCTCTGGGTCTGATGACAAGACCATTCGCATCTGGGATTCAGAGACTGGAGCTGCAGTTGGAAAACCTCTAGAAGGGCATACTTGGGCTGTGCGGTCCATTGCTTACTCTCCCAATGGGCGGTACATCATTTCCGGGTCCTACGACAAGACCATTCGAATATGGGATGCCGATACCAGTGCTGTAGTTGGAGGCCCTCTCGAAGGGCATACTGAGGGTGTGTTGTCCATTGCTTACTCCCCCGATGGGCGGTACATCGTCTCTGGATCCGATGACAAGACCATCCGAATATGGGATTCCGAGACTAGCCTTGCAGTTGGAAACCCTCTAGAAGGGCATAGCGACGGTGTACTGTGCATTGCTTACTCTCCCGATGGGCGGCACATCATCTCTGGATCCTATGACCACACCATTCGGATCTGGGATGCCGAGACTGGGACTGTAGCTGGAAAGTGTCTAGAGGGACATACCTGGGGTGTGCGGTCTATTGCATATTCTGTCGATGGGCGGCACATCACTTCTGGATCCTATGATAAGACGATTCGAATCTGGGATGCCGAGACTGGTACTGCAGTTGGCCGGCCTCTCGTGGGCCATACATCAGGTGTGGCGTCTGTTGCTTACTCTCCCAGTGGACAGCACATCATCTCTGGATCCGATGACAAGACCATTCGCATCTGGGATGCTGATACTGGAGCTGCAGTTGGGAATCCCCTCGTAGGACATACCTGGGCTGTGCGTTGCGTTGCTTACTCTCCTGATGGGCGGCATATCATATCCGGATCCTTTGACAAGACCATTCGACTATGGGATGCTGAGATTAACCACAACACTGCCCATGTGTCAAACTCAATTCCACGTGTTTCCATCGCACTTTCCTCCTCTCGCAACCCAGTGTATAGTGATTTCTGTGCCCAGCCGGACCGAGATGGCTGGGTCAGAGACTCAAGGAATGGTTTACTGTATTGGGTACCCCAGGACTGTCGTACAGGCCTAAATTCACCTGCTCTCCTCACAATTCCTTCAACATCGAATATTCGATCAGTTTCTCTTGATTTTAAGGAGTTTGTCTTCGGAACGTCTTGGACCCAGATTCTCAACAGTCCATAGTGCCAGCTTTCATTGCCCTGGACTCTGTGTTTGTAATTTGGGTATTGAATGCCAAACCCCGTTATTTCCCCTCTCTCATGAAGAAGTATTTAGCAGGGTCTCCTCCATGTGTAATTTGGACATATTTGGGTCTTCCTAAAGGCTTCTCCCTCCATAATTGTGAACCAGTATTTTGCAAAGAAATGTGATCAAAGACAAACAGCATGTTTTATAGCAGCCAAATAGTTTGCAGGGCCCTTTTGTGACTTTGATTGGTCTGTATGTAGTGTTAGGTCCTCTATTTGCTGCTTTGTACCAGCGTACTATATAATGATTCCGAGCTGGCTCATGCAGTGATAATTAAATTTTCTGTACCATTGAAGGTGGTCCTACCGCTAATAGATGGTGGGGAAATAAGAATGCCTCTATCACGTGCACCACAGGGTCAGGCTCGCGAGGAGGGCCCTATTACCCGGAACCGTCCCCGCGTATGTCGGTATCACCATTAGCGTTATCAACAGTAGTGAGTGTATAAATCCTAACGGCTGGCACCGTCACTTCTGGCACGATTGCGCTTGTTGGCAATTAGCCCGTCCTACAGACCCAACCGTTAACCCTATACTCGTATATGATAAAGTACGACATTTTTCCTGGGCAGTGACTCTCCTCTAGATACACATATCATATAAATCCTAAACAGAATGAATATAAGCTGTGTGAGTGCTCGTTGATCCACCTACACTGGAGCACGGTCAGGCGACGCTCTTTGAGTATGTTAAGGTGTGACACGACGTGAGGCTTTTCTTTAACCCATAGTTTCGCTATTGGGCGCTCAGTCCAGACGGTAGGAGGTGTTGATGTTTGTTTATTGTATATTTCCTTATATGTCTTTGTTTGTGTGACAGCGAGAGCCAGGCCTCACGGTCTTGCTCTCGCTCACACTGCACTAGGTAGAGCTAACCCATACGGTCTTGCTCTCGCTCACACTGCACTAGCTTTAACAGGACGGAGTGAGTCTTAGTCAATATTCAGACTGACGAACGGCCTAGCAGCTTGTATAGGTTATAAAGAAGCTACATGGGTCGTGCTGGAGATCGTCCCAGCCGTGATACCGACGGGAGCGAGGAGTATATGACTGAAAGGGTCCCAAGAAGTGAGACGATGTGAAAGGGGGTTTCAGACGGGGAGACAATAGTAAAGGAGATTTCATACGAGAACACAATATGCAATCTGTAACGTTACATCGCTGGATTTAACAAACCTGAAACGGAGTTAACGATTGATTATCCGGAGGAAACCAGAACTGTGCGGGCAGACGTGCGTGCGTGCGGGAGTAATTCGAATCATAGAATTTCATCGATGTATTACACTACCACATACGTTCCTAACAGAGTACGTGTCAGCCTTTTCAGGGCACCGGACGCACAGGGGGAACGTCAAACCCTGACAGTACCTGCAAATATAGGACCTCCATTACTGGGAAGCCTGATTGTCACCTGGTGTTGGTTCTGTAATTCTCTCAAAGGAGAAATACATGCTCCTTGTGACAATATTCCCTATGTATAGATGCCGCGCCACATGGCACAGGAAAACACTGGTCCATTTGCTTGATGGAGTCTATACCTTACTAGGACGTTGAGATCTCCACCAACGGAAGCCGCTTGGGAGAGGCCACCCGGTCCCCCTTCGCTTCCTTGCTTTCTTTGTAGACTGGCTGGTTGCTTATTCTCTGTCACTCACGAGTCACTATCCGTCATATATCTCCACATGACAATATCACACACTCTCCATGGGCCCCTCAATGTTTTTGACGCTTGTCTCCCTTTAATTCTACTTATCCCATGTATGTCACGGTGGTTGTCATGGAGTTGAATTGACTACACTTCGGTCAAACCAAATATAGATAATACATCCGTTCAGGCCTATACCCAAGATTTGCGATATTACGGAGTGGCAAAATTGGGCTATCACAATTCCATATGTTTCTGTCACCGTACGGAGGGTAAGTGCCCGAATCGGTGTACCAGTGGCAATCGTCACAGTTGAGGCACTAATGTATGAACCAATATAGGTTTACTGCTAGAAGCTGTTATATGACCACCCAGCGGGAGGCGTCCTTACAATAGAAGAATAGTGAGCTATCCAGAGTGAATTCTTCCGTGCGAATGCGGACAAATGTCCGATACAAGTAGTCTACCAGTCAGTAGTGGTGTAAATTACTGGGTACCATCACGCAGAAACCACGCAATTAGGAGAATGCCTTATATATACAGAGGATGGACTCAAGCCTGTCGTCAAGCTGTAGTAGGTATCGTTAGACGATTGTATCCAAGCCACCATAGCAGACTGGCTTAGCCCATGGCACCTGAGTATAAGTTGTCTCTAAATTATATCGAAGGTGAGTATGATCCTTGTCCAATTCGAACCCACGTCCAATATTAAGTGCACCAGGGAGGGGTTTCCCGTCGTCAGATCACCTTCCCCATCGTGAGCTACAACAGCAGGTACGTTGGAATTGGGAATCGCAAAGTTTTTTTTTTTTTTTTGGAAATCCAATTTTACGTGCTAAGAATTAGTCTATGTTACACGATGCGTCGGATGTATAATATCTATGCTTCTAATGGATTCACGTTGCTCCCTGTCGTAAGGAATTAGACCCTATCCAGTAGTGCATTCGTGGTGATAGTGTTGTGGCAGGGTGTGTATTGGCTACAGTTGCTCTAGAGCAAAACGCAAAGCGTTAACGTCTCATTTAACTCTCTTAGATCGGTTCAATATTTCCCCTATTTTGTTGAGAAAGTTGAGCGTGTGGGGGATGATGGTTTTGTCGGCGAACAGTTTGTGGTTAGAGAAGTTTTTCTTGCCGATTCTCTGAATGAGCTGATATCTTTCCTGCGTGTATCTTGGACAAGTGAATATGAGATGCTTGATGTCTTCGGTTGCCTGTATGCCGGTGTATTGTGGGCAGTACGGTGTGTCGCTCTTTCGTATTCTGTGGAGGTGTTTGTTGATCGGGATGTGTCCTGTTCGTAGTTGGGTTAGCAAGCTTGCTTGTCTGCGGTTGAGTGAACTCGTTATTTCTAGAAACTTGTCTGATGGTAATGATTGGTCAATTTGCCTCATTTTCTTGAATCTAGGCGATCTTTTCCACCATTCTTTTATCGAGTTCTTGATTCTTGCGTTGATCTCTTGCTTGATTGCTGAAATACTGGCAGGGAGTTGGTTTCGAAGGAAGGGAGGGAGTTCGTTTATGGGGCTTGATTCGAAATCTGCTGCTTCCTTTGCTAAGGTATCAGCTCTTTCGTTACCTATCGATTCCATGTGCCCTGCTACCCAGGTGAATGATACTGGTTCACTGTCGATTTCGTTCGTGTCGTTTCTCGGTGCGCAAAGCGATACGCCTCCTGAATGAGACCACTGCTGTAGGTTCCATTGTACTGCTGAGCAAAGCAGGGATTTGTGTCGTCTATTTAGGTCAGCCAGGAGCTGATGAGCTTTAACACAGCCAAATTCCACACCTGCAGCGGCGACCGAAGCCCACGCTACGTCCCCCTGATAGCTGGCGATGTCTACACCCTGCGGTTGGGCCCGCCGAACGTGTTCTGGAGTAGCGGCAACCCAAAGGATGCAGGAGGGGATGTCAATGGAGGTGACCATAAAGTTAACGTTGTCTTCATCTGACAGTTTGTCGATTGACAGTCCAGAATATTATCAAGGGGTTCATCTTGCAAGCTCTTGTTATAGGCACCCCTAGGACGGGTACATAGATCGGGCACATGACACCTGAGGATGAAAGAGTACATTGTATCTCATCGGCCATCACACGGCGTTTGTACACAACGAAAACAGCATTCTCAATATATTCATTATTCCCAGGTAATTTACAATGGGCCAGTGACGTCCGGGCATAAGAGAAGCACGAATGCTCCACTCGCACACACAACCACCTACACATAGAGCTAAAGAGGGCTGGATAGTTCCAGCGGACGGTACGACCCAAAAAATGGAGTGAAGATTATCATTTCAGACGTACAGCATTGATTCAAGAGTGGCAAGTCCATGTTCTTGCAGAAATTAGGAGGCACACCCCAGGACTCTATCGAGTCCCAGGAGCGCAGGGAAGTTGGGCGGGGGAACAGAGACAGAGAACAGAGAACAGATTGGGGGGGAGGGGTAATGACATGTGGTGAGGAGTAGATCGAGCAAATATTGATAGCTGATGAGATGGGAGGGAGGCGCCCGATAGGCTGTCGATGCGAGGCATACTTGAAAGACCTGACAGACACAGGCCACTCCTCAGCACAGTAGGGTACACACGAAAAAAGAAACCAAGATCACAAGAAGCAGTAGACGACGAAGGGGGTCAAGTGGGGAAAGGGGAAGAAGGGTTTCCGATTCACTGAGTCCATCGGAAAAGTCCATGCATCGCCTGGGACGAATGTTGCTGTCCCATTGTCAAAGCCCGAGAGAAAAACGGATGATGCTTTTGCTTTATTTGAGGTGTGGGGATCCATCCTCCTTGACTGCTCGAGGCAGGCAGGTGGCGATCCCACCGCAATGTCGTATATTGTCATTTCTCACTCGACAATCTCGAAGCGGCCGCGCTTGTTCACATGGCCATCCTCGACTCCAAGGCCGCCGTCCACGTCGTCCTTGAGCTCGCTGGCGGTGCGCTTGATGTTGAGACGGGTGGGCAAGGTGGCCGCAGTGGCCGCGCCAAATAGCTCACCCATACCCATGGTAATGTTGAGGAGGGCACTGTACTGATCATCGGGCATCATGGTCGTGGACGTAAAGTCGAAGGACGTGCCGTTTGCCGAGCAGTCTTCAGCCTTGAAGCCTGCCGCCTGCACCTGCGTCACCTCGTTTGGGGGGCTGTTGGTCGCGTTATCAGGCGCACCAATCGCGCGGGGCAAATTGGTCATCTGCTGAATGGCCTTGAGGTGCATCAGGTGCTTCTCGAGCATACCCAGCAGGCCGTCCCGGGTGAACGGCTTGGGCAGGATGTCATTCATGCCGTGCGAGTAGTAGTTGAGGATATCCTGTGGGCACGAGTTGCTCGTCATGCTGATGATCGGCGTCCTGTGGTCAAACTGCCGAATCAAGCTCGTCGCACTGACACCGTCCAACTTGGGCATCACAATGTCCTATAGTGGGGTCAAGTTAATAATGAGAGACGCGCGCGACAAAGGGACAGTGGGCGCACCATGAGCACCAAGTCGTAGTGGCCGAGGTGCATCTGCTTGACGGCACTCTCGCCATCGACGGCAAAGTCGGTTGTGACACCCAGGACTTGCAAGAACTTGCTACTCAGCTTCCTCGAGACGGCATCGTCCTCGACGAGCAACACCCTGGGTGGAACGGCCCATCCGGGGACGTAGGTCTTTCTCCTGACCCTGAGCCGGGGCCCACCAACGATACCGTTGGAGTTAACAGTGGGCTGAGGCACGCCAGTCGGCATGACTTGTTCCTCTACCTCGAGTTCGCCATTGAGTTGCTGTTGCGCGGCGGTGACAGAGGCATTGGTTGGGGGGAAGCTCTCGACCGGACTCCCGCCCTCGATGCGGGGCATGATGTGGCCGATGGTGAGGATCTCCAAGCCCTCGTGGTTGAACCATTCGACATTGCCGTTCTGCTGAGCCGACTGACCGGCGGCCAGGGGTGACTGCTGAGCCTTGGTGAAGGCCAGGGTCACGAGGTCTTCTGGGCGTGCCGGGCCGATGATAGTCTGGGAATCGCTTCGTGCCGCGCCCCCTGCCATGACCGTGCCGTTCGTGGTGTAGCTTGAAGTTTGGCCATTCTGCTGGACCTGAGTTCCACGCTGGGACATTTGCGTAAGTGATTGAAGTGACTGCCGAGCGAGGTCGTCTGTATTATAGGAATTGCCAAACATGCGCTCAGCCTCTTCTTGAGCTAGAAAGGTACCAGTGTGGGAACCTTTCTTGCATCCCAAAGGGTCTAAAACAGGTCAGATTGTGACACAACGTTCATGCAGCGATCAGCTCACCATTGAGAAAGTTACTAAGGAGATTTTGGATGAGGGTATCCTGGGTGCTCATCGTCCGGTGCATGTTGACCATCTCATCGAGAACACGGCGGTAATCGCTCTCCAGCTTATTGATATGCGCCTTCATGTCCTCTTGCGTGGATACGAGCTGGTTGATATGACTCTGCATCTCGTGGATCGTGGTCGAGTCCTGTGCAGACTCCGGCGAGTCGCTGTTCTGCGTTTCATGATGATGGTTCACGATGGTAGTGGTTTGCGACTGAGCAGCAGCGCGAGTGCCGCTAGTGCTCTTGCGGATCGGCGCCGACTTGCGCTTGATGTTCTCCATCCCTTCCAAGTCATGGATGCGGAACTTGGGATGGCGGAACGTCCAGCAATGTTCGCCATAGGCATTTTCGTCGGTGTTCTTAACCTGAGAAGATTGGCGTTAGATCAGGGGCCGGCCGTGCGAAACTGTATTCCGACATCGTACGACAATATGGAAGAAGTCAACCTGCGCCACGCGTGTCTGGAGTTGAACCGCCGTCGCGGAGGGGTATGCCAACGTGATTGGGGCAGGTGTCATTGTGGGGCAGTATATCTCTATGGGCACGTATGTGCAGGGATTGAGAAGCCGCCACGGGTCCTATCGGGTTGGAAGGAGAAGACAGGTGCGCTCGGATTGGCTCCGGATCGGCGCAGACAAGGTGCCAAGGACTGCGGGTGGGGGAAAAGGCTCTCACCTTGTGGAAATCATACTTGTTGAGCTGGCGGACGAACGAGGCAAAGTTGGAGTGTTTGAAGAGACGAGGAAGGATGACCTTTGTGAACTCGGTCATGTCCTTTACGATAAAACAGTCGCCCTGTGCACCCCAGCAGACGATGGAGGCGAATTCTGGCTCTGCGAGCATGCTGGGGAGGTGTGAACATGGAAAGGAAGATAAGAAGGTAAAGTGAGATCAACGGACCGGTAGAGCTTTCTGACGAATTCGGATGTGGCTGGCATGCCATCGTCGGGGTCACGGAGGATGGCAGGCTGAGGGAGAACGGGTTCTGTTGGGAGGTAATACTGTTGTTGTTGCTGCTGCTGCTGCTGCTGTTGTTGCTGTTGCTGTTGCTGTTGCTGTTGCTGGCGTTGATAGTGCTGCTGAGTGGCCAATGCGACTTGATGTTGGTGTCTAGTGCGTGCATCGAGGCCCTGGGAGGTCTGGAGGCGAGTGGGGTATGGCTGGTTCTGGGCGGACATGATGTCGCTCCAGACGGAAGGTTGTGTGTGGAAGGATAGGGATGTAAGAGCACCCCGTGGGTCGGTGGGGCGAGAGTCGTGGTCGGGTCCAAGGTTGTCAAGGTCGTCGATGGGGAGCGGAGGTTAAATATGACGAGGTGATGAGGGACCAAACTTAAGACTTACTTACTTGGATCTATTATCGAGAGCAGATAATCGTCGAACAGGTGCCTGGGCCGTAAATTTGGTCCGCCCCCACCGGGGTCTAGACCCAGTGGGCCCGATGGTTCCTCTACGCTTCGTCTATGCCCCGACGCCTATAACGGCGCTCTAGACCGCAGGCATTCACCAGAGGCCGTACAATTAACGCTGTCTGGTACATCCAGACCCACTACCGGATAAGGTAAATCTGTTTACCCAGATACCCCAAACATTACTTGTTGATACCTACTGCATCGCATATATTCTATTATTATCCACTCATAGAGCCCTCATCCTGCTGAGAGCCGATCGACTAGGGAAAACCTATCATGCCTAGACCCGTAACCGCTATGCTGCACAATCCAATGGCCGAATCTCATTGGCAGTCTGATGAGGAATACAAGACAGAAAAGCCTAAATACTGCCCTACCGGATCAAAGTGGAACCACCTAGTCCACAGGCGTACGCGCAGCCACTTGCGTCACAACCATATCCCTAGCGACACTGCATCACCGTGCGGAGCACGTGCAGCGATCGGTTGCGCATTACCAAGTCGCTGAGGACGGTTCCAAATAGATCGAAGGACTAATCGAATATAAGGCGGCTCCCACCTCTCGGTGGACACTTACTCTATTACTCTCTCGAGGCTGGATAGGTTTGCGATACATGAGACGACCAATGCAGGATATTCAAGTGGGAAGTAAACCTGGACCGAGAACGAAACCGGATTAGATTGTACCCTACAGCCCACACACAAGCTGCCTATTGTACCATTTCGTACTACAAGATATACATATGAGCTTCACCTTCCACACTACCAGGGCGCGTGATTCTATTGTTGACTGTTTCCAGACCACCACGCGCAGACAGCACACATTGTGCGACAATCGATGATAATCTACCCATAAACGAACAGTGTAAGTCTATCCGGCCGAAGTTCCATCTGCGTATCCGTTCCTGCCCGTCACAACCCCATACACAGGACCTGCTTTTCCCAAGAAATCTCGGATATCCCCTACCACCTCCTCTGGTCGTTCATACGCCTGACGTATAAGTGTTACCCGTCATTCCACATCGGAAAGGCAAAGGGGGGGAGTCTTACTGCGAAATGACCGCCCGAAGAGTGGGTCCGTTCCCACACAACATTTCCTATCGTCCTTGCCCATAAACTCGGTGGATTATGAACTTCCTTTGGGAAGTACGAGATCCCGATCGGCGCACCCGTTGCTCGCATGAGCATGTTTGAGTCGGGTGAGGTGTTCCAATAGTTCGCGGCATAATAGGTACGTATGGACGCTGCCGGTCCAGCCTTGGAAAAAGTGTAAAGAGACACCCATGTAAGGACTGGAAGGCATCCCGGTCAGTGCTGGATTGAGATCTCATTTACGAATGCTCACTCTCGTCGTCTGACCAAGGATAACTTATGGACAACATCAGTAATCGCAGCAGTATAGGGAAGCCATCTCACTCGTCAGTCCAGTCATGAAGCTTTTCCAAGATCCATGCAAGCAGACCGACGGGGCTATCCGTCAGACTATAGCCAAGCGTCTGGGGCTTTGTCTGCTGGATAGCCGAGTATCCCCTACCTTCTCGGTCGAACCATTCCTGTCGCGCTATCCCGGCTTTCTCAAGTGGCGTGTAGGAATGGAAGAGGTGCTGAAGCCAAAGAATCGGGTGTTCCAGCAACCGAGGTGGCTGTACTAGGAAGACACCATTGAGGTGGGTCGCTTTGACGTGCCTCCCACCATACCGAATGTTCATGAGCCTTGTCAGGAAGTGGCCTGTGATATGTCAATAAGCGGACATAGTCATCCGAATAAGCGTACCCCAATCTCCTCCTTGGGTGACTGGACCACAGAAGGATGCGTCAATGCAAGAAATGCCAGAGACGTGTGGGAAACCACTCGCCGTATTCGTCATAACCTAGCTTGAGCATGAGCTTATGAAATATCTCGACATACTACGAGCGCGTTGAGCCGATTCCAGTTACAGTAACCCCGTGTTTTTCACCTGAAGAAGGCCAAAGCCTTTCTGCCTACACCCATCGCTAAAACCGTACCCCGGGAGTGAGGGTACGACCACATCGAAGGACGGTACACTCCCATCTCCGCTGGTAGTCAAGAGCGGGAGGATTTTGTTCGCTTCCCAGAAACCACCTGGCCAACCATGAACAAATAACAACGGGATAGCGGTCTTGACGGGACTCTTGGAATGGAGGAAGTGAATATTCAAGGACCCAAAGCCCTCCACCTCGATGTCAGTAGTGTAGTGCGGAAGCACGTTGATTTTTGCCTCGGCCTTGCGCCAGTCAAAGTCGTTTCTCCAGACTTCTGTCAGACGCTTGAGTTCGGAGAGGGGGGTTCCCATACCCCAACCCACGTCTTCGACCTCTGTTGAGGTTCTTAGTGAGATCCGCCGCCCACCCGCGAGAGCACGACTCACCATCGGGGAATATCGCAAGTGCCAGTTTTCGCTTGAGCAAGGTTATACTCTCATCTGACACGCGTATCTGATACGGTTGGATACCCTCGCTCATCCTCGTACACGTCCGTAGCGGGGAGGGGTAAGTTACGTGAAAGAATGGGCAGTAGGACACCGGTGATGTGACGGCCAAAGGCAGGGCATGAGAGAAGTCGCATGGGTTGTTTGCTCTTAATACAGCGAGCCTTCGCAGAAGGCTCGGAAGGTGACGGGTGTTTGGGACCTATTCAAAAGGCGTGTCAATGGCACACACCGTCAGGGAAACTGGTCCCAATGTATGGGGTGGGCACAACTAGGCAGGTCTCTTGACTGGACGCACAATTGCAGTTCGGGAATATTGCAAGGGTCAGTTTATGCTTCAACCATCAATCTTTTCTTCCGGGACGTGTATCTTGTGTGGTGTGGATATCGCCCGTCATCCTACGCTTTAACCTGGTGCAAATGGAGGCAGCGAAGGAAGGACCGGTATGAGCCAAACAATAGCAGCGCGCTCCGCCAGCTGCCACCACCGACATCCACCGACGCCATCCACCAAGTAGACTTTTGCTACTTTGCATTAAGACGTTCGAAGACTATGGCTGGTTCTTCTTGTCAAGGGTGCAGTGGTCAAATCCGTATTAGCTCCGCTCCAGAGTGCGCGTCAAATGGCCGCTCGGTTGATATCTGCAGAGGATTCCTGGATTCCATTCACCCGGTGTGGTTGGATAACCCCCCAGACCCGCCCGAGTTTCGAGTCTCCAGAACAGGAACGTCTCATGCACAGGTCCCCTCGTGACAACGAGTACCCGGTTCCACCAGACTCCACCCCGAGAGCACGGACGACAAAGTGGGGAATGAAGGTGCCAGCATGACTAAATTTATTTGGAGTTTGCGGTTGATTTACATTTACGCTGCTCGAAAGAAGAGAAATATCCATTGCATAATGACCTTTGTATCATAAAATGTACACTGAGGAGGTGGGATACAGATCATAAGAGTGTGCGTACGAGTTTCCAGTCATCACAGCCTAACTTCCCGTTTATTGTGGCGCGGAACGTCGGATAGACCCGATGAAAGAGCGTACACCAGCTGAGAGTGAAGGGCCACGCGAGTGGGAGGTTTTCCCCTCTTTCTTAGGAGTCGACGCCACGGAAGCCGGGTCGCCCGGTACCGTCGCGGAAGGGCTTGTAGCTTCTAGGGCCTCAGCCTCAGATAACGGCCACTCCTCTCCCTTCTCTAGCACAGTCTCCACTGCCATCAAAGCCACGACGTGAGGATGCGCCCAAAGTTTCTCGCCATCACCATCCGGGTATGGCGGAAGCGGTAGTCGAGTAACGCCACCATACGACTTGCCCCTTTGAAGTAGCCACTTCGTACCGGCGATGCCCGTAACTGCGGTGGTTCGGTCCGCACGAGCAATGATGCCTTGCAGCTGCTGGGCTTGGGAAAGTACGGATGGGTCACCGAGAGATTTCACAGTTAATGTCCAGAGTTTCTGCAGAGCATACTAAGGACGTCCGGTCAGATATCGTCATTTCATCATTCATGAGATGAACCTACGGGCGCAAGGTTGGCAAGTCCTGTGATAGCTCCATGTCCATTTGCATAATAACCTGGGATGATAAAGTCCGCTAAGCCACCTAAGACCAAGTATCTGGAAGTAGGTTACGCCAAGTGCACGCTACGGTAGAGCTGGAGGAAGAGCACTTACGGTGCATTTGGGTTCCTTCGTGGCTGCTGTTTATCGAAGGACGGGTCCGCTACCGTTGCGGCAATACGAGTTAGTTTGCCTACGTCCCCACAGGTCAGCTTGACACCGCATAGATTCGGGAGTTCCAAAGCCATCTCCTCAATCAGGTCACTGTCCATGTTGATTCCACCAGCCGCACCGGGATCTGTCCAAGAGACAAGGGATCGGTCAATTACGAAAATGAATACGCAAAGGTGGGACGAGAAGAGACTTACAGTTGTAGACCATGACAGGGATAGGACTGGCCTCGGAGACATCTTTGAAGAATCCTTTCAACGCCTTTCGGTCAGGTCCGAGTGTTGCTGCGAAATATCCAGAGGGGATAACGAGCGCGTAGTCTGCACCAGCCTCTGCAGCCTCCTTGGTGCGTGCGACAGTCTCACGTGTCGACCCCACACCTGTGCCAGCGATGATAGGGAGAGAAGGGAAACCTGCGCCATCAAGGGCCTCGCGTGTAGCGTTGATGACGGCGACGCGCTCCTCTGGGGAAAGATGATGGGCTTCCCCCATGGAACCGCATACCAGGATGCCGACGCGGGCCTTCGCGATAAGTACAACGTGTTTCTTCAGGGTCTCGAGGTCTGGACAAAAACGTGTCAGGAACAAAAATCGGAAAAATAGTGAGCTAGTAATACTTACCAAGATCTTCATTATCAGGCAAGAAAAAGGTTGGCACAGGCGCATAGATGCCTGGAGTGAGAGGACGGACGACTGGGGTGGACATTGGGGTTCAAGGTACAGGTGGGACATCTGTCTTCCCACAAGCCGAGGGTGTGAAGCTATGACCAGGAAGGCTACGGGAGGGTCTGTGGTAGGAAGTGCCATCCAGCATCGTTGAGTTTTTTTAAAAGGCGAGTCTTGGCGACTGGGTGTGGTACCCCCTCCACACGGGTAGTGTAGCCGTGGACACAGGATTGGGGCCAATCAAGTGGCTCTCTTCTGCTGCAATTGAATCGACATCTCGTCACTGCCTACCACACATTCCCCGCAAGATGCACCTTTGAAAGCGGAGACAACGGCAGAATGCGAGCCCGTTGAGGGCAGGAAGCAGTCACAGTTTCGGGAAAATGTGTCATATGTGCACGTAATGCTACTGAAATCCCTCTATGCCATCCCTGTGAGGTTCATATATCCTCAAGTCTCAGTAACGCCCACCACGCCGAAAGTTTTAGGTTGCCTGAGGCTTGTTATAAAGCACGAGCAAGGGCCTGTGATGGCTATTTCATGAAGCAACGAGGAGTGGGAACCTACCTTTGCCGTATTGGAGGATTGAAACCTGCCCAGGTTGTTGCTATTGCTATTGGATGGCTGGGAGGGAAATCGAGTATCGGCACGGAGGATTGGTAGGCCTTCTAGTGTACCCTGTATCAATCTTGAGTGGCTCCGTTCTGCGGCAAGCGCAGAAGAGAACTGAATGTCAGGTTCGCTTGCTTTGTCTTTTAAAAAGCCTGCGGTGTTGTTTAAGTGCGGGTGCTCAAGGAGTTCCATATACATCCGTAAGCTGTAGTGTAGTGTGCACCGCGTTATTTTTAGGCTCTGCTCGGGGAACCTAAAAGAGTCCCCCCATATGTCGCCAAGCGAGCCGGGTGTCAATACGGACCCAAGCAAATCCCCCGCGCATTAAGGGGTATTTAATGACAGGCTCCTCAGAGGATGTGTGTCGTTGCGCGAGGTGGTGCTTCGCTTGTTCGGCGCGTCCCTGCTGGTGAGATATTACTCCTCATCATACTCACCGTTATGCTGAGACGTTGGGTTTTGCCGGTTGCACATTTGCTCCGAGACACCGCAGCGCAGGTGAAGGACACTCGCCCGCTTGTGTTGGCTCCAGGACGGGATGTTGTGTCAAGTCGTGACAAAGCACACGCTCCAAGCACCCCCGTTCTCCAAGGCTCCTGGTGAACTCGTGGTGAATCAGCCGGAGGTCCTCGTTATCTCGAGGTGTTAGAAATCACCGTGCCGCTTGGGTGAGAGTCCGATTGCGGGCTCGGTTCACATGTTACTGGTATCTGTTATTTTAGGTATTCGTGTATGATAGCTAGAACTCTAGATATTATTCATTTGACTACCGTGTCTCGCCTGGGTTCCCAAGCTGTGCGCACAGCTGGGTTTCCTACCAAAAAGCGAAACCCCAATGCAGTGTCTGGAGACCCCGGGCAGCATAAGTTTCATGGCTCCACCATACTCACATACAAGGAGCACAATGGTTGAGTGGTGGAGACCCTCATAGTTCTTCCCTCGCTCAATCGGCACGTCGTGCTATCCGTTTCCCCTTTTTTGTTTTGGTTCACTGCCCTATTTCTCGATTGGAGATAGTAACATACCGGTGTTCCCTATCCATACCGATATGCCCCCTTGCGAGTCTGACCTCGGGATAGAATGCATATATTATGAGGCATTGTAGTTTGGACGTGGTTTAAGAGGCGCTCAATTGAATGGGCCGCTTGCAAGCTAGTGGACTCGATGGCTCTCTTTAGTATCAAAAGCGTTGTACATTGTCGTGTCCGGAGAGTTGTCAGGTCAATGATAGTTTGAGAAGGGGAAGTAAAAATAGAAAAAGGCATTCTCAGGTATCGTCTACCGGTACATCTCCACCAAGTTGTGAGTTGTGAATCTGTGGAATAGCCGGAATAGAACGCGGAAATTGCAGCTCGCCCAGAAGGCAACGGTGCGACCCTCTCCTGCGGACAGTGAAAATGGGAGTTCCTTCTTACTGGTATACACGATTAAAAGGACTATGCCTATTTTATTCGAGTTTCTACAGTAATTACTGCGCATATCAGAGCGCGGTGGGCCGTACCAAACAAAACCAAGAGCTCGAACCACTACGGCAATTGTGTATATCTCAGGCGCTCCTCCAGAATTCGCCATAAATTCGCAATTGGCTCGAACACTCTTATCGTTATACTACATATCCGCACTTTGCGCAAAGACCTCAGAATGGCTTCGATCTCAGAGATGCACATGGCTACTCTATCGACGGACGAGGAAATCGGGTCCCTTCCTGTTTCTCAGTCTTTCATATCTCGAGTGCTGACTCGTTTTCGCGTCTGGCGGTCTCGCTTCAAGCAGAAGGACCGCCAACAAGTCGCACGCCCGCAGACCTCCGAAAACCGTGTTTCAGACACGATTGAAGCGATAGAGCTGGAGCTTGACGAGTACCTAGCAACTCCGACCGCGTTGACCTCTCCGTCTCTCAGTTTTCGTTCGAGTTTTCGTTCAGGGGTCTTCGATATTGACTCGGTTGTCGACCGTGGCGATGACATCGGAGCAGTGACACACGCAAAGACCAGTGGACTAGGATCGTTCACGGCTTGCAATGCATTTGGGCTTGAAGGCCTTCCTCCGCTGACAATGGTAGACGCTGACGGCGTCCCACCAACGAGTTCCTCTCCTGATTTTTGTGAACTACACATACAGCTTGAGGTATGCTATCTGAGATTGTGGGTTTTGGTTACTTATTGACTCGGACTAGGATACGCCTTCGACCAACGGTCATTTGACTCTATCTCCTAGCCCCATTCCTTTTACTCCATTGGATTGCGTGGTGCCTTTAGTCGATCCATTTGAAGCACTGCGAGAGTATGCAAACAGGGATCGGTCTCCACTTGCCGCCATCTCTGGTTCTGCCGAGCGTCATCTTGTGCTTGATGCTGAGACGATCAGACCCACCGCGCATGCTACGACAGCACCTTCTATAAACGAATTAGACATCGCACTTCGTGCGCTTGCGACCGGGTCTCTTGCGTTTGATTTTCTTCAGAAGTTGCCGTCGTCGAGCTCTGTGCGGCCTAGCTGTGATGTAGGGAGTAGCGCTACTTCTAGTTCCACTGTCGGTGATGGGCGAGATGCTGATCGTCTCCGATTTGCACCGTCTCGGGCGAACGCCAAAAAACCTTCGAGCAATGAGCAGGCTCGCAGCCATGAGCGCGAGTTTCACATACAACTTGCTGCGACGAGCTTGGGAAGGGAGCGACGGACGGTTCGAGTACCAACGAATGTGGATCTTAGCTACATTCGTTTCCGGGAAGAGCTGAAGCAGACCCTGACGAGTAAAGGAGATGAATGTATTTGGAGAGGATTGGAGACGCAAGACGACCCGCGATTGTAGAGGTTGGCGACGACATTTCGACCACGAGTGAACCGATGGATGATGCAGTACGTCCGGTCCGGCGACTGAATAAGATGACAAACAAACTAGACCTGACCCTAAGGCTTGAACAGATAGGCTTGATGACTTAGAAGAGATCCGTTCAAAGAATTTAAATATAATTGCAGGACCGGTCCTGCCCCCAAAAAAGAAGATAAAAAAAAAGATAAAAAAGGAAAAAAAAAAGATAAAGATAAAAAAAAAGATAAAGATAAAAAAAAAGATAAAGATAAAAAAAAAGATAGGACAATCTAGAATACAAAAGAATGTTATGAGATGTGTTTTGCATTGTCTGTACAGCTGCATAGTTTGTATATTTTCCAATGAAGTTCGATCATTTTTTATTTCCTTCGTGCTTGTACATGAAGAGTATCGTTGGTTCACCTGGTGTACTTTGGTCGTCCAATACTCTGATTCCCTTTGTCGTCTGGTAGGGTTAGTCTGTCACGTCGCATTGCTGCGGATAATGTTGGAGGATGACCTTCTCTGCTGAGGTGAATCCTCTTAAGGTTGGTAGTGATCGTGCAGATGTCCCGATCGCGCGTGTTCATTAAATCGTGCATCACCACCAATGTTGTTTCCCAGTACACTGCCCCATCTCTCCTCCAGGAAGCTTTCGCCAAACCCTTAATTTGACTACAACATATCTCTGCATTGAACTCTTCACTTTCACGGCTTCTCCACTAGGCTTGGCCTATCAAACGAATTGAGCGGACCAAGCACGGGCTACATCCACTCGACTGTGTGGATGGCGAGTGCTCCGGGGTATTCTCAGTACATCGTATCCACTTCAAACTCATTATTAGCGCATCCCTCGTCAGAATCGAGACTCGAAAATCCAAGCATGCCACTATCCGGCCAGAACTAGCACACCTAATTTTTATTTTGTCAGGATTTGGGATTTCCCCGTATTTGTAGACTGCTGTATGCCCGTTTAACTTGTTTACATTATATTATACGAGTTGGACCCGACCACATCTGACTCGTGTCCGGCGATGCTCTGGCCTCCACTGCGTGTGCGGTTCCTGTATGGAACGCAGTATTTTAACACATTTCATCCATCCTGGGTACACCCGCTGAGTCCGACGGTCCGTTGTAAAATGGAGAGCCTCAACGCCTCAACTTTCGTACCTGACTGTTCCTTACTCTTAACCCAATCGAAATCTGCATCACAGAAAAAAAGAAAAAGAAAAGGTACCATCAGATGCCATATCCAGAGAAATCCGGACAAGCGCGAGCAACAAATACGCAAGGTCTGCATACAAAAATAGCACCGGTGAAAGCCGTCATACAGGGAACACGATTAGCAACCTCTTGCTCTCAATGGAGATGGTAAAGCACGACCTATTCGATACTAGGTAGGTGTAAAATATCCGACCACAGGGGAGGCAGACTAGCAGTCAAGCGTTCCAAGAACATGCTTCTCTCGAACCGGTGCTACGCCCACTCTCCGACTTAGTTTGGAGTGCTGTCTGAGGAACCGCCAGCATTATCCTCTGGTCCCATGGCGGTGGCTTGAGTGGCTTGAGTGGGAGGATTTTGCAGAGGGGCGCAACGGTGGCTGTTCATCTCCCCAGTCGAATAGATACATTTGTGGCTATAGAGGAGACGCAAGTTGATCAGGGACCCTCGAGGGCATATGAAGGCAACATTAAAGACTTACCAAGTGTCGCACTGATCTGCTAATCCAAGGTGAAATTTCCGTAAATGACGAATAGCATCCTTCTTGTTCTTCCACGAAGCTCTCATGTCGACTGTACAAAGGCAACACTCGAAGACGTCGTCAGCTTCCTGTAAAAATCCATCATATGCCAGAGAGGGCTTGAAGCCGCCGGGAAATTTCATGCGCTCAATCTCCGTGAGCTTGAGAGGGCGAACAAGTGCTTCGAGAGTCACACCGTCCTTGAAAATTGTGGAGATCCATCGGCAGGCGAAGTCGGTACCGCCACGGCGCCGGCACGTGGCTTGCAATCTGAGTGGATCAGGTTCATACTCTTCTGCTGGCTTCTTTCCGGGCCTATCGTACACTTTGCATTTCGATCGCTGTTGTACGCGGATACCCCGGGGTCGATGGCGTACCACACCATGAGGTTGTGGTCGACCCTTGCGGTCGACCTCATCAGGGGGAGAGGGGAGATGTTCTGAGGAGCCCTGTGGTTCGCCAGGGGTGCTCAAAGGATTTTCCGGTGCAACTGCTTTGAAACAGAGAGGAGCCTGGTGGAAATGAATCAGCAGTCTGCCCTCATAGAATACGTATACCTCAGCAGTATGAATGAATGTGGACTTACAACAACACTAATACCATCCAGTACTGGAACCGAGGAGGGTAGACCTGGCAAATTGGGCGTTTCTGTCGATGTGGCCTCAAGCGAAAGTCCAGGTTGGTGAAACCAGTAGTCTACCGCGTGAATTGCAGGTTGTTGCGCATAGTCCGGGTGCACTACCTCCCAGAGCGCCCGGTCTGTTGAAGGACGCCGCCCTCAGAAGGTAATTGCGACTGGGTAGCTGTAATAGTTTGTCCAGAGAAGTTAAGAGTAAGATCGGAGTGATTGGTCGCATTTCCTTCGCCCCGTGCGTGATTGTCATGAGGGGCACCCTCGCCAAATGCACCGTTCGCAGAGCAGCGAAAAAAAGCACAGGAAAGGGAACCATCTATGTACGTAGTTCCACCGTGGTTGCTGGGAACGCTGCTGGTGGGGTCAATAGACCTGCAAGGCCGGCTCATTTGAGATGGTACTTGTGACGTCGAAGGAGTTTGGGTCTTTTGCAGCTAGTACAAGGAATAGATGACTTGTTTGTTGACGAGGGAATGAGGAGTAGATGACCACCTTTGCTGTATCGATGGCAAACTGCGAAAGATTCGAGGAAAAGCTGGAGAGGGAAGCGGACATCCCTGCGGCATACTTATAGCCTTCATACAATGCACCTATTACGCGTGAGTGGCATCGTTCCCATGCAGACTCTGTCTGGGTTGGTGCAGTTGGAAAATATCGTATCAGTGGATTAACCGCCGGCGCGTGCGGGTGCAGTTGGGAACAAAGGAAAATACCTCACAACCACACGTCACGAATACCGCGGGTGTAGTTGGGAATAGCGCGCGTGCGGGTGCAGTTGGAAAAAAGGAAAATACCTGATATTCGATACCGCGCGTCGGTGCAGTTGGGAATAGAGGAAAATACCTGGTACAAATACCGCGCGTGCGATTCCACCTCAGTTTTGGGCTGGTGGGGTTGGGAACAAGGGAAAATACCCGTCAGACTCCGAACACACCTCGGTTTGGGAGAAGTTACCCAGTCAATAGGGTTCCCACAATGTGAAACTCACCGTCCCCTAATCGGGAGGCGGTGAGCATTTCAGTTGAGCTTCGTGAAGCTTCGAATTTCATTCTATCGTCAGTCTCAAGGAGTCGGGGATTCACGCTCGCGCTGTATACTCAGTCCATGCCTGTGTGGTATCAGCGTATTCTATTAATCACACGAATTTTGCTTCTTGCTTCTCCCCGAAACCCTTGGACCCAGCCTCTGCCGTCCCAATTCCCAAAAGTCAAATTTTGCAACCACCACAAGTCACAAGTCGATAACATGGTCGCACTACTTTCCGTGCCCATTAGTATTTTGCTGGCGACTCTCACGGTATCTGTGTTTGCACGCGGCACGTTCCGCTTCACGTCGTGCACAGGTTAAGAGCACACTCCCTGATCCACTTGTGACACCATCAATTCTTGGTTTCATAGTTGCCCGGGCCACATAATTGTAACTCATCCATCGTCACCTCCGTCGGTCTTTTGGTGTGGTGTTCTGATATCTTTACTCTAGAAACCCATTTCTAAACCCTCAATTTGACTCTAGCTCATCTTTGGACTGACCCTTTAGTTGCCTGGCTTCATTCCAGTCTTGGGCCATCAACCAGTTTGGGAAGATCAGTGCAGGCTCTATCTAGGTCGGCAACCGCGTTAGAGTACCCTCACTACATCGTGTCTACTTCGTTCTGGTTCTCTTCCACTTGGTCCTTAGCACATCCCTCGTCGGGATTGGGAATACATAGACCAAGCCTGCGGCCATACGCCTAACCATCACTCTAGCCGTCTGCGATACACTCATTGACACTTCTTTGTAGATGGTGGCGCTCCGGGGTCGCTGCTTGGCATCCCCTCATTCTCACCTAGTGGTCCATCCCAAGCGGTTACTCCATCTTTTGGGGTTAACTGGGGTTCACCCTCCGGAATGATCACCTTCATCCTCATCGTCCTCGTCCTTTTCGTCGGCTTTACCTACTCGTGGACGAAACCCTGCCCCGGGAACTGGCATACTTCAACCAACTACGGAGATTCCGGCTTTTATGATCAGCCTCACGTGGGTGGCGTTCAACTCCATCCTTTGCATCACTATCGCCAGCTCCTGCATTCACCTAGCCATGGAAGAGTCCAATCCATGCCCTGGATCTGCAGGAGCAAGGAGGATCGCGTTCTGCTGCACATTCTTGGTATACCAGCGGTGTAAAACCACACGCATGACATTCAACCCACTCACAAAATACTCCAGTCCGCGGGTGAGCACGGTCGTCCTCGGCGGTCTATTTACGTGTGTCGCGATACTGTACTCGACGACTTGTCCAACTGTGCAAGGCTACGAGCTGATAGGAAAAACAAGAAGAGCGATATTGCACCGGATGAAGTGGACGATCTCGGAGCGAGGCTGATGGTCGCCACGTAGCCTTCGAAGGATCCCTGCGGCTACTGTCGAGGTGGGAACGATTGCTGCGAGTGCACTGAACGAGATAGAAGATGGTGGTGAAGGGGGTGCCGTGGTGAGTGAGGAGAAGGATGACGAACGGACGGAAACGCGATACTTCGCGTGCACCTCTCCTCTCTATTACAGCCTTGTTTTAACTGACGATCCCCGCAGTACTAGTACTCGTGGCCCCTCATCACCTTCGCCCTGGCGTCGATCTACATCGCCATGCTCCTTGTAAATAGGAAGATTATCTGGAGGACTCCCGACTCGGAATTAAGCTAGATTACGATATTTCCTTTACCTGGCTGGAGATGATGATATGGATACGTGCAGGTTCGAGCCGGATCTTCATCCTGCTCTACGATTGCTGTCCCTCGTGCGACAGGGTGGTACGTTCTCTCTGTCTTTGACCAGTCTTTTGATGTAGTTCTGATTTCTATCCAGTGAGCGTGTTTCGGCCACCCATACTCGAGACCTTACCGCAAAGAGAATTGACGCAGCTATTGATTACTCCATCAAACTGGCTCATTCTAAATTCACGACCTTCCGTGTGCAATCCCATCCACAGATGGATTCCTCAAGTATCACTCCAGCAACGTTCATTCCTACAGACTCATTCTGGCTGTCTTGAGGAATGACGGCAAACCCTCCGGAGTCCAGTCGACAGATACCACATCGAGGTGCTTGGCGCATGTGGCCTCAATTGATACCTGTACACAAGTTTCTTCTATCATGCGACGCGATGGATGGAATCTCCTCCCGCCTCTTGCGGTGCACGGCCAGTTCAGTGACCGGGAGTGGGTATATTAGCTTTTGTGGTCTGCGTTCACTCGCCATACTATCTGTCGTATTATATTGAAATATCATACAAGATCTATACACGAGTTTAGCACTCTATGACGGCAATTCCAAACACAAAATCAGGTGAGAAACCAACACAAACTCGGACAACAGTGAGCAACGTATGTACTAGTGATACATACAAGCACATGGACAAAGAACAGGAGTGAAAACGACATAAGGACACGGCTAGTAACCTCCTGCCCTCGCAGGAGGTGGAATGCGTGATTCGTTTAAAATTATATAAAGAGGAAATGTGACACCGTTGGTGATATAGACTAGCGATCAAGTATTTTCGAATACCCACATCTTTCGATCCTGTGGTGCGTCCACTCTCCGATTTAATGTGGGGTACTGCTTAAAGGACCACCGACATTATCATTTAGTCCCATGGGAGCAGCTGGAATAGCCAGGTTCTGCAGAGGCACGCGACGGTGGCTGTTCATCTCCCCAGTTGAGTAAATGCCCTTATAGCCATGGGCAACACCATCCATTGCTACCATTGGAATAGCCCTCTGTAGGTACTACATACATCACTTCTTGCTTGCAGTCGCTCCTTCTCGTGCAGGTTGTCAGAGAGACGCTTGACTCTCCTTACCCAATGCATTCTTCCACAGCCACTTGATTATCGCGTCCTCCATCGCGGGAGTCATTTCATGACCTGCTTCAGGGTCAATGAACACGTCTTTCGTCCCCCCGCCGACCTCCAATCCACCAAAGAATCGCTCGCTATAAACCCAAGGCACGAGAGGATCTTTGCCGCCCGAAACAGCAAATATTTTCTTGCCATAAAATGGGTTTGTATCCGGCGAGGTTGAGTTGTACGCCGTGGCAACTGGATCATGTTTTGCAACGTAGTCGAGAAAGGACGCTGGGAAGAGCGGCGGTTGGATTGCGATATTACATCTCCTAGCCCTCTCCGTGATGAGAGGAAGATAGTCGGGGCAAGCTGTTCCAAGGAGTTGTAAACTTCACCGGTCCAAACCGACAGCGAGTCTCCTACCAATGATCGGTACCCCAACTGTAACACGGGGGTCTATATCTAATGTTTATCAATCTTACTCTTGCGGCAAGTCTGTACACACACCATTTCTCAATGTAAACCAGGTGCTGTGGCCGCCGAGGCTTCTCCCAACAACCATCCAGAGGTCGATTGTTCGCTCGTTGTGAGGGAAGAGATACACAGGGAGGAAGTCGATCAGTGCGGATACATCCTTAGCCGTCCCGGCTTAGAGACCCCATTAGCCGAAGAGGTTGCAAGCGGATGTCATTGAACGAACTTTGGATCGCATACATGTCAATTCTATCATAGCATAGTAAATCAATCAATCTTAAATAGAACAGGGCAGGACGTACGCATGTCGGGGGTTGTGCTTCTTGGTATTCTCCAGATCCCACGCCAGGTTCCCAAGAGGATCGACGAGACGCTCTCCATGGTTTCTGTGATCCTGGTAGTCTGCTATATGAGAAAATTGCTGTGAGATCTTGACAAAGATCGCGTACAAATGCGACCACGATGAGTTCGCGCTTCATCCGCTCTGGTTGTGCCTCTTGGGCGTCCAAGAGCCTGTCCACGACTCGCTCCATGCGCTCGTGGCTCCCACCACGGCCATGGAGCATGAAAAGAATAGCGACGGGAAGGGAATTTAACTGCGACGTCGCATCGGAGGCGCTGCAGTAGACATAGGTGCGAATCCCAGCAATTGCATATTCTGTCTTCTTGACGGGCATTTCTTCCCAACTTTGAAGTTTCAATAAATGCCTTCGCGGGTTAATCGAGACGAGGGGGTAATCTAAGTGGCACTACCCATACTGGGCCTGCGGAGGCGGCGCCGCAGTCCATATTGGCTTACTCTTGACGGTCACTGGAAATTCTGATACTGTGTGTGTCAAATTGACATAGACATGCGTCCTAACACTCAGCTCATAAAGCCGGGCTTAATACATTATAAAAATACAGGTTTTACTCATCACCCGTATGCTCCAGAAGAACAATGAGCCGGGATAGGCGTTTCATCCCATCAAGTTTATACTTCTTCCATGTCGTGACGTACCGCTTCGTCGCTCTTCCCGGTCACCTGGGCTTCCAAGCCTGCGTTCGCTGCTTCTCTGGTTCGTCCCAGTAACTTGTCCAGAGCAACCAAAACTCGCTGCTGTGCTTCATTTGTTTCATGCTGTATATGCTCCGCCGCTTCGTCCCGTCGGCGGATAATCTCTTTCTCATCCGAAAGGAGAAGCAAGAGCTTGAGCGAATGTGTGATCGAAAGTAGACTGGTGGCTGCTCGGACCTAAGGGCAAGTCACTTCAATGAGTGTTCAAGGGAGGGGAGTTGACGTAACAGCTATTACGGACATACCATAGACTCTGTGCGAGCTTGCGCTTGAAAAGCCTCCTGGGCAATCCTATACTTGTCTTTGTTGCCAATCTAAAGCGCAAAGAGTGATACCAGCTTGTTAGAAGGATCAAGAAACGAGCCTTCTGACGAGGCGAGGCGTGCAGCGAGAACGTGATGGTGAACTCCAAAGGATAGATAGGATACATTCATCGAAGTAATCTGCATAACAACGGTAGGTGAATATATCCTGTCTCTTTACTCACCGCCGCAATGCTGACCAGGTCAACCATTCCGTCGACAAGTGTTTCCACCTCAGCGTCTACTTTCTTGTTCCATTCTTCATGCACTTGATCCAGATATTGTTCGGATGTGAGTTCAGGTTGTTGAACCTCGTTTCGTGGACGAATGGCGGCCGAGGGGAGAGCCGATGGTCTGAGCGCATCCGTCTTAAACTCAGGGCGAGCACCGGATTGAGACTGTGGGAACATGACGCTTCCAGGAGCGCACGGCAGTACTATTAAAGCCGTACCCGATTTGGGGAAGACCAAGTTTGCTCGGAGTTTGCCGACATTACAGTAAATCGGATAGTGCGTTATTGCTGAGATAAAAACTTCGTCATCGACTAGTGAAAATTATGTAGGTTACATGAAAGACCTTAGACGCTAGTCCCTACTAATGTCACTGATTGGAAAAAAAACCCTTGTAATAAAAATGGTGAGAAAGGCGACGGATACGAATGAAATGATCTAGGTCGGTCAGGCTATTAATCATCTAAGCTGCTCTTGAGTCGTTTCGCCAAGTCACCACGAATTCACAAATGAGGCGGTCATGAAGAGCTGAATTCGACCGAATTGTTGGCCCCATCGTCAATGCACGGCTGCTTGATCACCCCGTGCGCTTTATAAGCCAGAACGACTTCGCGGTCTTGTTGTCCCCACTTCCTCAGCCTCTCAACACTTTTCGGATCGAGGTCAATCGCGGTGATAGTATCTTTTCGATGTTTGTCATCAACGTACAACCGAAGGATCATTGAACAATCCTTGAACGTTGCGCTCATGAGGTACGCCAACATCCAATATCGCAAGCGAGTGGCTCCCATTTTGCTGAGGTCGAAACGGTCGTATTCGCGTCCGCTCCTGAGGTACTCGGCAGTGAAAGACACCCACTCTTCAATGGTAGGCTCAGGAGAGCGCCACCCAACCGGGATATTCTCTTGGTGGCCATGAGAAGGGTTGAGGCTCCAGAGCGCGGACAAACCCTCTATGTCGAGCGCGTCAAGCGTACGCTGGAGAGTAGCAAGGGTCCTTAAAAGCACGGTGTCGTAAAGGAGAGGAAGTAACCTTTCGACGAAGAGGGGTCGTAGGTCCGTCAAGGTCGCGTTAGTTTTTGCTCCAATATGAGTTGCTATCGCGGTGACCTGGGTTAGGTCAGTGCTAGGTCCACCATTAATAGAATATAATGCATACATCACTTGGAAGTGCCTTTTTTCCATCCACAAAAATCTTCAGGTTGTTGACGTTTCCGTTGCTTTCGACCCACGCATCCCAAAGGGCCGTGACAGCTTTGCGGATACGAGCCTTGTCGCGTGAGAAAAGATCCAAAGGACAGTAGCCAAGGGCTGCTGTCTCTCCCTCTTGGACTTTTTGGTGCGAGTGCATACAGAATCGACAGTATTTCGTCTTAACATCCTTGGTTTCCTCAGAAAGGTGCTTCGTATTTGGCAGGAATGCCCATTTGGGCTAAGGGTTCGGTCAGTGGTTGGGCCAGGATATCACAGGAAGAGGACTCACCTTAATTTCAACGGCCATTCCCTGACCACCGACGAGGTCAGTCGCCAGGACAGCCTTCGTTTTCAACGGGTCAATTCCATCTTTCGCCCTGCGCTCGGGGGGCCGCTGTGCCTCGCTAAGGCGGGCTAACTCCCGTAACCACGCGCCGTGGACACGCACGGGTTCCAAACGCGGCAAATGCTCCGGAGGGATCAACAGGGATGTAACACGTTTCTGAAACTCAATCGTTGGATCGTCGGGCTCTTCTTCTTCCTCCTGGTCTCCTTCCACAGCGCCCTCGTTAAGGATTAAATGGGCCTTCCAAGCATCCTCTAATTCGTCTTCCTTCTTCCTTCCCCATTCTTCTGCAAGGTCAAGTGGCTTCTGTATTGGCTTGGGTGGCGGGTGAGTAACAGACTTGCGTAGCCGAAGGACGGTGCGCTTAAAGTCGGGACGTGGAGGCCCTGCGTAAGAGAACACGATGGTAGCGCCGCCCTCGGAGACATATTTCCAGTCTGAGGGAGACGTGCGAGTTGCGTCCGGGTCGTTGGGCATGGTGGTTATTGGCAAAGTGGGCTGAGTGTGAATTCGGCTATAATTGGACTCCCGTGCTTATCCATTTTGACCTCTAGCCCTCGCTGGAAAAACAAGCCCGGGTTTCTTGCGGGGACCGAGCTGGCGATGCAAGAAGGGGAGCAAGGCATTAAGGTGACTGTGAGACCAATCTTCTTTGAACCAGCCTCCTGGCTTCCATCGCCAGCGTCTAGGCCTGAGAGGGATCGTAACAAGCGGAACTGTGCACGAAAATATAAATATAAAACGTATACCCAAGGAAGCGAAGGCAGCTTGCGCACGACTTCGAAATCTAGATGAGAAAGCATTTGTAACTGCGGACAGGAGAAATCCAGAACAGAGACCCTATATTCCCATTGAAGAATACATGTAACGTATTGCAGGTATCGAGGACCGAAAGGGAGGTATAATGGATTAAACAGAACGGCGGGAAAAGCTCGTCACCGACGATGTCTAGCGAATGCCTCTAGAGAATGGACGAGGCTCTGAACAACAGGTGTAGACCAAATTACATATTTTTAGGGGAACTTGACAGACAAGAAGGCTGGACGAGGGGAACGAAATAAATGACAACGCCGGGTAAACTGACCAGTTACTTGTGTGAATGATATCAGAGACTATCGGACGGTCTTGGTGCATCCGTGGGTGCTCTCGACCGAAGGCAGACCCCCAAGTGCCGTATCGCCTTCGAGACCGCCTTGCAACCCCCGCATTTCGATTGGCTTTTGTGGCTGGCATGCTTGCTACTGATATGTGAGTCGACCCTGTCCGCAGTGTGCCCAACAGGGTGTACGCGCGATGGACCATCGACACTCGTTGCAATCGAGTCGGACGCATGTGGGTCTAGCCATAGTGAGCCACCGACGAGAGAGGACCCTCTAGGTGGGGGGAACAAATCTTTGGGTTGTTTTGCGTTCTGGAGTGGTTTTGTTCGCCGCCTCTTCGGCAATGTAAACCCATGAGGCGTGGTACTGTGGTTTGGAGGTGGCGCAGCGAAATGTGAGCGTCGCGTATGATACGAGATTGCCGTCCCATCATCATTTAGATCGATCGCATCTTGATGCAATTTAGGAATAGAATCGTGTTTCGATCCTTGAGTATCGCGAGCTGGCCTCTCGATTCTGATTTGGTGACCAGTCCTGTCAGCTGAAAATCTCATGATAACATAAGGAACGACCTACTCGACGGGCTTTTGCTCAACGGTGGTAGTCAATCCAAGAACACCTCCGAATTCCAATTCGCCACGATTCGGATCAAATAGTTCGTGGTGCCCAGAGGAATGGGTAACATCACTGGCGCCATTCCCCGAATCGAATATCCCCCGAAGGTTTGCATCCACCTCTGAGAGACCAAGCACCATGGTTTCCCTCCTTTGCGCGCCGAGGCTCTCAAACTCCACAACGTGTACTTCAATACGTGACTTGGTCGAGAGGTTGCGACGATGGTGACCGGGAGCAGTACCCGTCGCTCTCCAACTGGCGGATCGGGTAATCTGGGTTTTCCATGGGTTCACAGACGTCGCCAAAGAGAATGAGGAGGACCTAGTAAGCATCTGCGGGCGGACTTTGGCTTCTGCACAGGTATGTGGTCGAGCAGAATGCCACATGCTGTCGAGTTCCGCTTGCTGCACTTGCTGCGCCCGCGTGTAAATGTCGGATCGCTTCTGAATGAGACCTTGCAATTTTTCGCTCGAAGTTGTATTGCGCAAGTAGTGGCGAGGAGGCGGAGGGGTGAGAGACGGGACGGGGCCCGGTTGGGAGGACTGGAAAGCGATGGAAACACGAGGATGGATTGGGTGTGTGCCAGTTGTTTGAGTCGGTGAAGACTCGATTTTCTGGCGCTCTGAGTGGGATATGATCGGAGGCATCTTTGGACTGGGTAACCCTCAGTGGATGGCAAGGGTTCAACGGCTCTATCGCTTGAAGGGAGGACTTGAAGGGTAAATTTAAGGTGCTGTTGATCAGAGGTTGGAGAGGAACCGGGCGGGACTGAGGAGCTGGCTCGCGATGGACCTTCTTATAGCGGGTGGATAAGGCGGACCGGCGTGCTATACACCCATAGAAACCAAGGCAAGCAGTTCGCATGCGCACGTCAGTGGTGGGTCGTGATTCTTCGAGCCGCTTCGGAGACATAATGGCGGGTTACTCACTTACGAGACGGGATACCCACTTACCTGGCGTCGTCAAGGCCGAGTTGTCTCACTTCAGAATTGTTTATCTTCTCCCGTTTGTCGGAACGGATGGCAGGTGGCCAAATAAGCGACTGACCAAGGGGATTAAGCGCAGAACGATGGGCTCAGGGAAGGCAATGGCAGAGCCTTGTGGTTCCCCGCACTCCAAATATGATCGGTTACCGAGTCAACCGTCGACCTGTCTAATTCAAGAATCTGTCCCCGCAAACACAAGGGTCAATGCTCGAGGCATTCTGTCAGGCCCACTCGCCTGGGGTTGGTCCGATCCTTCCAAGGTGGAGAGAAAGCGAACTTCCCTATCTCGAACCTCAGGGGCGGATGGCAACCCGGTTTAACGTTCACAGGAACCAGTCCCAATCCCTAACAAGCCTCCCCATCGTGACACCATAGGACGAAAGGAGCCGCCACTCGAAGATACCGTTGGACTATCTGATGTCCGGACATATTCATCACTTGGAAGCGCGGTCCGTTGATCGGCGCGTTGCCCTCAGAACCCCATTAGCGACCACGACCCCGACGGCAAAGGGCCGTAGTACGGGAACGCAGCCGAAAAAACCTGACTCAATGACGTCTCTGCAGGTACCATGTGCCCGAAAAATGCGGGCCATCTCAACTTGAGACTGCGATCCTCGCACTAGGGCACACTGTGAAATCACACAAATAATATATCTCATTTGCTTACACTATCTCTCATAAGTTTCCCGAATTCTTTGGCAGCATTGCCCGCCACCCCTATATGAGTAACCGCGACCAAGGATTGCCTCCCACAACAACATTTCGACTTCTTCTTCTCATCCACCCTTGGTGACGGATGAGAAGCAAGGCCTCAAGAAGAGGTTCTCCTTCAAGAAACCCAAGAACTTCGACGAAAGGCAGCTGGATTATGCCACTTCCGGATCCGCCGCCGTTCAGGCCCCTGGGAGTTTCCCCTCGTCCCGTTCACCCAGCTCTTCCGCTTCCGCACGACGCCCGATCTCTTTCTCAATGCTCGCTGGCATGCAGTCGGAGAGCGTCAAGTGGCTCGAAGAAGAGAGGAAGGTCGCGAAGTTTGGCCTGTTTGACAGCTCTGGATGACATCGCTCATCGATACCCGGTCCAATAAATGTCTAAGACGATGAGCTATGACTTGCCAGCACCATCCTGCTTCTTTTTTGTTCCTATGTTAAGGAAGACCTTCGAGGCCCACTGGTCTCCTGGTAACGTAACCCCAAGAGAGAATAAGTTCCAAAGATAGGCCATCTCACAGACAAAAGCATAGCGAAGTTTCCAGACGAATGTCGGATGGTATGGCGGGCACCGGTATCGGGAGCTTCCAGGCTGGGACCGCGCAGCCGGAAGCTTCTACGATTAGGTAACACCAATGGCTTCTGTTATGACAGGGCGTATCGCCATAACAATATGTACACTCGCCACCAAAGCTTTGGTGTTAAATTCACTGGACGAATTCGGGATGTGGCATCTCAAAGTCGGCGGCCATAAAGGCGATGCAATACTGAGTACCGGCCGGCCCGTCTATGGTGCATCTGCCGCAATTTGCGGCGTGGTCGCTACTTGACGCAACTGGCTAGACCATTCTACTACGCGAGGATGCGGGAGGACCCTGTGGGTGGCACTGTCACTATGAGGACGGGTGTGACGGTTTACCCATACTTACTTAGAAGGATGGAAGTGTAATACTTGAAGTGTTTCTACACTCGTCGCTCTCGAAATGGCGACATAGGCTGGTAACTTATTGGTCAGCCTTAGGTATCAAAAAAGCAGTGCCACGAACCCTGCCCTTTCTCAAAGACACCAGACAGGTCGACTTTTACCCTAGGGAGGGTTTGGCCTTGCGATTTATGTATCGACATCGCCCATGCTAGGATCAGCGGCAGCTAGGTGACTTGGATGAAATACTACCAAGTGCTAGAACTGAGGTCCTCACTTGGTCTCGCTGTGCTTCCATCGTTCCCAACCCGTTCACCACTTCAAACGTCAGCGGTGTGAGGAGCAACGTGTGAAACTCTCCTTTTGACTGCATAAACCTGACTACTGGCCACTTTCGCTCATCTGTCGCTTGAACAGTCAGCCTCTTTCGCAAGTGGAGCGTTTCCGCTACGACTCACCAACGGCCTTAAAGCCGGTGACAACTCCAAGAGTGCCATTTACTAGTCGGTGAGAGCTTCCGGGCATATTCTACAAACGTAAATTCAACCTACAGCCCAGCTTGAACGACTGAGGGCCACACATAACGTACCATTATGAGCATGACTTGGGCACCAACCTTGAGCGTGAGCGACCGCACTGCGAGAGTCTGGTCTGCGAGCTCTGATGCTCTCTCTGCACTGATAAGTCTGCCCTTGATGTCGTGTCCAGGGAAGTCTTTTGCTTCATATACGTGGCCGTTTCCTTCCAAAGCTGAGAGCTTTTCAAAATTTGCTTTTGCGACTTGTGCACGTAAGGAGAACCTGCCGATCATGTTGAACCATCACTCTAGACAGGGTCTCAACTGGACATACAGCTTTACCGGCTCGATACCATCGCCGTATTGGACATCACGTTCCAGGGAAGCAAATAACGAATGCGCCCGTGGCGGGATCACACCATATCTCATGGAGTTCAAAAGGTCGACAAATGCTGGAGGCGTGTCACAACGTGGCCATCATACGAATAATGAGCTTACCTCCTTCCTGTTGCCTGTATACTTTTGTGAGGGTGATCGTTTCCTGAATGCATGTTGACCACTTCTTCGAATCAAAGGCGAACGTAATGGGAAGCGGTAGCCCGTTGATGGTATCCGGGACGGGTGGAAGTTGGAAGAAATCTCCTAAAGGTACAGTCATGATAGGTGGCATGGGATGGAAAACTGACCCACCACAGATAATAAGCTGGATTCCCCCGAATGGTCGTTCGTTACCCCGCACATACCGAGCAATCTCTTCAAGCTTATCAAAGAACTGTCCGTCAACCATACTAACTACCTCCACATGTTAGCAAAAGCCAACTCGGACAGGATCCAGCGTACTTTCATCAATGACAAGGATCTTGGTGTTGTCCCACCGTGCTGCTGCGTATCGGTTTCGTAATGCTTTGAGCTTCAACGCCAATGCAGGACCTTTTCCGATGCCAATCCCCGCATACGAGTGCAATGTACTGCCACCAATGTTGACAGCAGCGATACCTAAATCCCATCAGTCTCGGAGGGAGAAGGTTGGAGAAATATCGCATTACCAGTACTTGCAGTAACATAGACGCCGTTCCCGGCATTGTCCTCACGAAGAACTCGAATGAGCTCCCGCAGAGTGAAGGACTTACCCGTACCTAGAGGCTCACATGGCATGAGAGGATAACGTAAAACAAGCGCGACACTTACCGGCAGATCCAGTAAAAAAGAAGCTCTTCCCTTGGCGCGCTAACTCGATGACATGCCGCTGCTCGTCTGAAAGTAACGGCGAGAGCTTCGCTTTCTGTTTAGGAATGGTGAAGCCTTCTTCATAACCATGACACTACCCACAATCAGCTCGCCATTCAACAGATTTCCATCAGTAGTTAAAGCGCCTCTCTCAACGCTTTGAGTTGCACTAATAAGGAGTGGATCCTCCTGGTTTTTAGGGACCTGGCTATTCGTAGATGAGTTGGTGCGATCATCCTTTCGGGGCACTAGCACAAGTCTAGACATATGCCACGCTTCGGCTTCAGAAAAGGTACGAAAACCTTTCATAGATACCCCAGAGTACCCCACCACCTAGAGCAGGTGCCATCAGACAGCGTCGCAGTCTTGTTTTTTAGAGGACGCACGTTGGGCTCGCATTGCTTCCACGACAAATAAATTTTAGGGCCTTCACGGCCCACGAGGACGGCATAGAAACGCGACTTTGGCTTTTTACATTGAGGTTTAGATTGCTCAACTTTTTTGGTTTCGATTTCTCCTTTGGTACAGTAACCTTTGGTACAGTAAACAGTTACCGCAGTCGGAGGCACCACTCTACAATGATGGGCCGTCGGTAAAGGATTGGGAATGAGTCCAGTGGAGAATCTACGGTGGAAAGTCGAAACACGATGCGACGCGCGCATCAAATATCGAACAAGCGGTGGCCGGGGTCAAGGAACGGTACCCAACTCCGACCGTACGCGTGGAGGCGTTGGCAACTTCAGCGTCCCCATGATCCCCGGATATACATTCGTGTTGACTATCACTATAAGGATGGGACAACAAACGTGAAGGAGCAATTTGACAGTAATAGTCCAATAGCTAAACGACAATTGGAGCAGGGGGGATATACCTCCATTGTGAGACCGTGGTAGTGGTAGTAGACGTGATGCTGAAGAGAATGATTGAGTGATATTATAATACCGGCAAACGAGCAGAATACGGACGAAAGATTGAGGCAGATGATTAGTATAGTACAGCGAGTCTTACTCGTATCCAAACAAGGGTATTCAAGGTTCTTTTTGGATTTCAGTCGCCATAGCCAATCGGCGTTGAGTCGCTGACCATTCGATCACCCGAGGGTGAGCGAGTACCCTAGAGAACATCGGGTTAAAGCAACTGGGATGTGGAGAGAACTAATACGCACTTGTTAGCTTCGAAATGCAAAACTTGGAGACTTTCGAGGCTAGTAGCACGAGACAAGGCGACATATGCTGTAGAGGAAGGTGGGCAGAATATTGAGTGACCGCCGTATTGATATTAAAAGGCATACCCAATACTCACCCTGACCCTTCTCAAAGATTGTAGACAAGTCCACCTTCAATCGGTCGATAGTTTGGCCTTGAGACTTGTGGATGCTTATTGCCCAAGCGAGGATCAACGGTACCTGTACATTTGGATCAGGGTTCAAATCCATAGACTATGGTCAAAAATAATTTACTTGCTCGCGCGTCGCCTCGACGTCTCCAAGACCGTTAACAACCTCGAACTTAGTTGGCGTGAGAAGGAGGGTGTCATCGCTCTTGTGGAAATGCACAACTGGCCACTTTCCTCCACGATGTGGGAGATCCACCGTTGGTTTATACGACTTCTCTTTCGACAGATAGTCGTCAAGGCCAGGCACGCCTGACTCCCGGGCCTGTCGTACAGTTACAAAGTCCTTCACTATGCCCAATGACCCATTGACGAGAGCATAAGAGGTCTTGGTGAGGTTCTGTCGATGATAAGAGATGTTGGTTACCAATAGGTACGGTAGACTATTGATAATGTAAACTCTGCACACCATGATGAGCATCACTTGTGCACCTATTTTCAGAGGCAACTCCCTGAGAGCTAATGTCTGATCCGCAAGTGCCGCAGCGCGCTTCCCATCGATGCGGCTCCCAGTAATGTCGATGCCGGGAACATCATGTGCTTGATAAATTTGGGTATCACCTTGTAGTGCTGACAATCGGCCCGAGTTTGCATGTTCGACCTGTGCTCTCAGAGCATACCTGGGTTTGAATGAGTGAAGAACCAGCTGACAGGAGGTTCGCACAGTTGAACCGGTTCTCCACCATCACTATACTTCACTTCTCTCTCTAAAGAAGCGAATACTGCTCGAGCCCTTGGAGAAATTGTGCCAAAACGCATTTGGTTGAGAAAATCCGCAAAAACTATGGATAATGAGTTTGCAATCCGGACCCCGAGTAAAACATAGTCACCTGGATCAGCTTGACGGAAGACTTTGCGAAGCGTAATCATCTCAGTGATACACGTTGTCCATGTTCGCGAGTCGAACGCAAAGGTAATCGGCAATTTCTGTCCGCCGATGGTATCCGGAACAGGAGGAAGCTGATAGAAGTCACCTGGGTATGAGTTAGCTTAATACAATAGTAACTGGATCGCTTACCACACATGATGAGCTGGATACCACCAAATGGGCGGGGATCACCACGAACGACTTGCGCTATAGCTTCCAACTTGTCTAAAAAGCCTCCATCTACCATGGAGACTATGAGGATGGTCAAATTCCTGGCATGTACCGCCGACTTGGAGAGAGAGTACCTTCGTCAATCACAAGAACGTCTGTCTTTTTCCACCTCAAACACGCATCGTGTTTTCCCAGCACTTTCCACTGTAGTTTCTCGACCGGACCCTTTCCCAGTCCAATACCGGCCCATGAATGTAGGGTGGTGCCCCCAATTGCAACGCTAGCAATACCTTGAAACTGTTCAACAGAGGAACTCAGTGGGCCTCACATGCTTACCAGTACTAGCAGTCACAAATACACCACAATCTTCGTCTTTAAGGCGCAATAATCGGACAAGTTCTTTGAGTGTCAGAGATTTGCCAGTTCCTAGTGATTTTCCATCAGGGAAATATGCAAAGGAAGGGATGGAACAAACCAGCAGACCCAGTAAAGAAGAGACTCTTGCCAGCGAGAGCCAGGTCCACTACCCTCTGCTGCTCGTCGGACAAGACAGGTTGAGGCTCCTCCACGGGCACACCTGGAGGACAAGGTATAGCTTCATTGAGGTCGACCCCTCCTCCAGCTGTAGTAGAAACATTGGCAACGTTTACGGTTGTGTTGTCTTCCCGCGATTCGCCGATGATTGGACTTTGCCCGACCTCAATAGGTGTGTGGCTGTATGACGAGGCCACCTGGATCACATTCAGAGGAAATGGGTTATCTTGTCGTTTGCCGGCGGGGCGGAATAGGGTGAGTCCAGCAGAAATCCACTGTTCCGCCTCCTTGCGGGTCTGGAAGCCCTTGTAAGAATTTCCCGAGTATCCTTTAACCTGTGGTCACAATTAGAGGATGGCTAGAATACTGCACCTTACTGGCGCACGTGCAGTTGACATTCTGTCCACGAAGAATAAACTTTTGGGCCTTCTCTTCCAATTCGAACAGCATAGAAACAGGGTTTTTGTCTTCTATCCTGTTGTCTCCACATTTCCTTGGGCATTTCGGCGAGCTACACGAATTGACGAATTGGCCAAGCGGTGGTTGGGGTCAACGAGTCAGCAGCAAACTCCGATTGAAACGCGTCACGCCCTTTTTTCTGGTGTCAGAGGCGTATCTTTCCCAAGACACGCATAGCTATCATGCAGAATGGAGTTCCGCGAGGCTCATATGTGAAGTATTGGAGCGAACCGGTACAAGGCTTATGGAAGGCGCATGGATTCCGAATATATACACGCTAAAGGCATAAGGACTAAACAAAATCGTATGGTAGAGTGATGAAATGAAGCGAAAAAATGAGTGGATGGTGGAAGGCATCAGTGGTGGGCTACCGGTACTGTCCAAAGCACACAAGAACAGCTGGGTCAAGGAGACAGCATAACAGAACACGAGGAGAGAATGCAAAAAGACAAATCCACGAGGTAGAGGGTCCAAAAGGAGTGTGTGGTCGATGGCCAAAGGCATAAGGAGCTTTTGTGGTATCCAGGGGGACGTGAAGGACAGTGCAAACCCTATAGGCATGCAAACTTGGATTTTCGCTTTTGAAGCTCCTCCATTCGGCTGTCTAGCTGAGCGCGTGCACGCTCCTTCGCTTTGCGCTCCTCGTCTAGGCGCTGCTCTAATGATTGCTTTTCCTGAATGACGGAGTTGCGGACGTTGGTCATCTCTTTCCGCGCGTTCTCAAGGTCGCTACGAGTGGCTTCGAGCTGCTGTGTGAGCTTGTCGCGTTCCCTAGCTAGGTCGTTGCCTTGTGTTCGCGCTTTCCGGACTGAAAGTCGCATGATCAGTGGATAGCATTGGAAAGATATTTGTGGAACTTACGGTTCCTCTCAGAGTCGTTCAACGAGTTCTCCAACGTGGACACAAGATCTATATGGGCCTGCAAGTCACCCTCGCAATGCGTGAGTTGCTTGTGCAGAGTCTTGATCATGATTTCCTTTTCTTCGAGCTGCTTCGTCTGCTCCTCAAGCTGTTGAGCGAGCTTGACGTCGCCATGCGCTGCAACAGAAGTCGCAGGCGTAGACGGGACTGGGCCCCCCATCGAATCGTTGTGCGAGTGTATAGACGATGACATCGTCACGACAGAGCGTGAAGAAACGCTACCTTGGCTTCGCTCTTTCATGATGGATCCAGGTACGGATGGAAGTGCACTCGCTGGCGAAGGCTTCAAAGGAGGTACACCGTTGACTCTGGCAAGACCTGGGCCATCCACGAGTTCGGATACCGGGCTGTTGCGAGCAGTGGAGATGTTGGAAAGTTGGTCCTGCAGTTCACGAACAATGATATCCTGGCGTGCCTTCTCGGTTTGTAGGTTGTCCATGGCATCCTTCGTTTTCTGCAAGTCGACTCGCAAATCGCCAATAACAGATCTATGACGGTCGAGCTCTTGACTTAGCGAATCACGTCGTGAATCTATGGAAGCAGTATCCGCGCTGCGAGCCCGAACGCGCTCTAGCTCCGTGCGCAAAACGTCGACCTCTTGGGAGTACTCGCGCCGCTCTTTCATTACCACCGTGATCTCCTGCTCCAGTCTGGTAATGACGAGGAGTTTCTCGTTCAACGCGATTTCGTGCTCAACGTGCATCTGCTCTAGCCTGCTATCGATTGGTTGTGAGGAGCCTTCTGCGAGCGTCTTGACAGTGGCGAGTTCCTTAGCAAGCAGGTCACGCTCGTTGATCAAAGTGTCTCGTTCAGCCAGATGAAGTTGCTCGAGCTCCTCCAAAGCCGATACCTGCCTCTCGCGCTCTTCACTCAGGAGCATATCGGTTTCTAAACGGGACTCTTCCAGCTCCTGCTCGTGCTGTTCCTGAAGGGCCACATTGTCGGCCTGGGCTTGCTTCATGGCGGTTTGATGCTCCGCGGTGAGGTGGGCAATTTGCTCGGCTGCAGCCTTCTGCAAAGTTGCTTTCTCGACTTCCCAGGCAGCAGCAGCTTCGGCATATTTCTTGTTGAGTTCCGCTTGGAGTCGAGAGAGGGCACCTGCATGCCCTTTGGAGAGTGTTTCGAGGGTCGTGCTGTGCTCTTGCTTGACAGATGTCAACGAGGAAGCGAGTTCGGCCTGTGTGGTAATGCGGAGGTTCTCCATTGCGGCCTCGCTCTTGGCCAGCGCCTCAGCCAAGCGACTGTGCTCGCGATCGCGCTCTTGCTTGACGGACGAGAGCGTTGCTTGACTGGAAGAATGCTCGGCACGAAGCGATTCGACAGTCTTATCATGGTCGATTTTGAAAGCCTCATACTCCGCCTTCGTTTGCGAGAGAACCTTCTCCAAGGCCTCAAGCTCGGCAGCGACCTTGGCGGTAGTGGCAGCAGCTTCAACGAGAGCGGTCTCTCGCTCGGCTCGGTGCTGAGCTAGAATTTGCTCAAATTCCTTCTCCTTCTCCGCAAGATGTTTGCTGTGTTCAGCATTCATGTTGTTCAGGTCTTGCAGGAACCCAGTCTGTGCTTTCTCCAACTCTGCGGCGTGCGATTCGTTGAGTCGGACAGTGGCTGCAGCATGCGCTTTTTCCACGTCCCGCAGACGGCCATCGAAGTTGGCTTCAGCCTCGGCAGACTGTTCCTCGAAAGTCTGTCGTAGCTTCTCCATAGTTCCCGCGAATTCTTGTTCCTTCGAAACGATGATCTTGGCATGATCTGCCTTTGCGGTCTCGAGGTCTTGCAGGAAAGCCTTCTCCCGTCTTTCAACGTCGGCTGTGTGTTGCTCTTGCAGGCACTGCAGAGTACCAGCCTGCGCACTCTGCGACTCCGAAAGGCTGCCAGCGCGAGCTAGCTCGGCGTGCGTCATCTGGGCCGCATGGTCCTCCTTCAAACGCGAAATCTGCGATGCTAATTCCGCCTCCTTCTTGGAAAGAGCGTCCTCATGCTCAGTAGTGAGTTTCTTCAAGAGCGCAGAATGCTCGTCCTTGAGCTTCTCAAGAACGGTATTAGCGGTGGATTCTTTGCGAGCGAGCTCGGCCTCGTGGGACGTGCGGAAATCGCTGAGTTCTTCCTCGTATTTCCTGCGTAAATCATCAGACGCTGAGTTGGATTGTTGCTGCAATGCCTGGCTCGTGGAGGTGTGCTCCTCCTTGAGCATGGCCAAAGCCTCAGTATGTTGGTTACGCAATGTGTCCAAAGCCCCCTGCATTTCCCGTTCCTTGGCAGAGTAAGCCTCCTTATGAGAATCGCGGGCGGCGCACAAGGCGATTTCGTGTTCTTTTTTGGTCGCAGTGAGAAGCACGTCGAACTCCGCTTGACGCGTTTGCAACTGAGATGAGTGAGATGAATGCAAGTCCTTGACCTGCGCCTGGTGTTCGTCGCGGGCCGCTGACAACTTGGCTTCAGCCTCAGCTATTTCAGCATGAAGACGGGAGAGAGTAATCTGGTGATCTTCCGTAATCTTCTGAACGATTGAATCCACCTCGGCCTGCTTCGCGGCAAGGAGCGCTTCGTGGGAAGCCTTGGCAGCGTGCTGCTCCTCGATGACCTTTAGGAGGCGAGTGGCAGCCTCTTCAGTTTGAGTGGCGACGGCGGCTTCGTGTTCCTTCTTGAGCGCCTCGATAGCAACAGCGTGCTCAGCAGCAGCAGCGCGGTGGACCTCGACCAATTCGGCCTCTCGTTTGTGCAGCTCTTCGACTTGCTTCAAATATTCGACATGTTTGTCTTCAGCGAAGCGCAGTTGTGTTCGGAGACCCTCCAACTCCGTCGACATGTTCGTCATCTGCAGAGCAAGAGTCAAATTATGCGTTCGGCCTACGTACAAAAATATTCTCCTCACCTGGTCGCGTGCAAGCACAGTAAGATCATCGTGCTGTCGATGGAGCTTAGTCAATTCGTCAGCAAGACCGTCAACTTGCTCCTTATGCTGCGACTCTTTTTGCGCCATCGACCTAAATGAATCAGTATGAATAGACCCGAATCACAAATCCACACGCACCTCATAAGTTCATTTAAGCGATCCAAAGTCTCGCTCTCGGCGCTGGGTCCATCATCAAACCTCGGCGGGTGCTCAATGATCAAGCTTCGCCGCAGTTTGGCGAACTTTCCGAGCGTGGCGGGCGACAACTTGCCGCTCTCCACCCCACTCTGCGAGCTCAACTCAAGCATCTGCTCCTCATCATCCTCCTCCACGTCGTGAAGCACCACCTTCTTCGGCGGCGGGTTCTTCAACTCCTTCAAGGTCGTCTCAAGCACACCAATCTCCATCTCCCTCTCCTTCAACACCTCCTGCAAGCGCATAATTTCCTTCTCAAGGCTCTGCACCGTCCGTCCATCGGTGGGGGTACCGGGAGTTGGGTTAGGAATCCCGTTCGTGTTAGGCGGCACTAAGAGCGACAGTTTTGGCGTCATAGAGCCGATCTGGGGACTAACCAGTCCGTTGAGATTCGCGGTCAAAGAGAGTTTTGGCGTACGCGCCGACGAGAGCTCCTGCGAGAGTGATTGCGATTGTGAAAGCGACCTCGCGTGGAGCGATTCCGCCGAGGCCGCTTGCCGGAAAAAAAGTCTCCTGCCGCTTGCGCTTCCAGGGCTCCCCACACTGTCAGTCGACTCTCCCGTTGGTCGCCGCTGCAACCCCCGGCGACGGCCCACCGATGCTGTTTCGTAAACTGGGGCAGGCGAGTCAGTTATCGGGTCGGGGTCGGGGGGAGAGTTGAGCTTCGCCTCTGCGATTTGCGCTGCGAGGTCGGATATCTCTCGGAGAGCATCACGGTATTTGGCAGTAACAGCAGATAAGTCGGCCAACGTGGCGGTGTGCGTCTCTTGGAGAGCAACAAACTGTGCCTGAAGATCGGACTGTTCTTTGGTTGGTGCAGCATCGGTCGGTACAGCATCTGTTGGTGCGTCCTTCTTGGCCTCTTCAGCGGCGCCGTTCTGAAAGCGAGCGACCTCGATATCGAGACTCTGCCGTGCCTTCGCAACGCCATCAACAAGATTCCCCAATCGTTCCCGATCCTCCGCGGCAGCTTGCTTCTTCGCCTCCCACTCTTTCAACTTCTCCTCCAGTTCGGAGACTCTCGCTTCGCGGACCTCCAGAGAAGCCCTCCACTCGCCGCTATCGGTGCTAAGGCTATCCATGCGCTTCTGCAGATCTTCAACTTGCGCTTGCCGGGAAGCAAGATCCCCTTCGAGCTGCTCAACGGACGCACGGAGAGCGAGCACATTTTCGCCTGACTTGGAGAGGCGTGCCTCGAGCTCGGCGATATGCTGAACAGAATACGCTTCAACGTCCAGTAGGCGGGCGATTTCTTTCTTAAGATCCGCGGTCGATATGTTGGCCGACTCTTTATTCTCGTCAATCGTCTTGAGTTTGGCTTCGAGGTCGCGGATGTAAGACTGCAAGTGGGTACGTGAGTCAGTGTGATTGAAAGCTGATGATATCTATCACCTCGGTCGCTGATTCGTGCTCAGAGAGTTTAGCAACTCGCAAGCGTAGCTCCTCGACGTACGCCTCCGTAGCGGCATGCCGAATGGCAAGTTGATTGAATTCCTCTTCCTTCTCTTCGTACATCTCATTCGTATGTCGCTGCGAAAATCATTAGTTATCGCTGCGGCTGCTAAACGCATATCGACTCACCAAAGCGGCGCGATTAAGACTAAGCTCTGCTTCCATTGCGCTTATTGTCTTTTCGTATTCCTCTATAACAGGACCAACAATCTCCTCATATTTCCTCGATCCTCCAATGGCACCACCAATACCCCCTCGTCGATCCTCAAGTTCGCGTCGGAGGCGGGTAAGCTCCTCTGTGCGCTCGGTATACCGAGAGCGAAGTGTATCGTAGCTGCTCTGGAGCTCGACCATCTGCTGGAGGACCTTCTGGCTCGCGCCTTCTAATTCAACGTGGGCAACGCCAGCAGCGCCAGCAACGGGAGCACCGCCATTGGGTATGACCCCACCTTCTTTTATCACCTTGAGCTCCTTGCGAAGCTTGGTAACCATCGCCTGTAGCCATTCTAAGTCATCCCAGCCATCTTCTTTCTCCTTGATCTCCGCCCGGTTCTTGATATTCCGTGCACGATTGGCGTACTTGAGCGTATTGAGTGTCTCCCCAATATTCCATTCCGCAGGGCTCACACACGCGATCATTAGTGTATGTGCATTTCCACCTAGCGAATCTTGCAGCAATCGTGTGAGTTTCGAATCCCGGTAGGGGACGTGAGTGGTTGTGCGGGATTTGGCGGGGTCACCAAGGGCAGAGATGACGTTTCCGAGTGCGAGAAGACCTGAGTTAATCGAGATACCTTCCTTGGCACGTTCACCCTGCGCGGCTGTTCGCTTGAGACGTTCAGAACCTGCAAGATCGACAAAGTGGAACTTGGAGACGATCGTCGTCCATTCACCCGGTCCATCGTCTTCGTCACCTCCAGTGCGATGTCCCAGTGCGGAAGAGGGGCGAAGGCCTTTGTTCATTGCAGTCGCAAAGGAGGGGGTCGGTGGGCGTCCGAACGGCGGAGAACCTACGCGACTAGCACCCGGAGGAGTCGAGTACATCGATCCTGGTCGTGCAAGGCGAGAGGGAGAGCGACTGCCCGCGGGTGGGAGGGGAGAATTCGAACGAGGGGGGGCTCCGCTGCCGCTATACTTTTTCTGGATGAGAGTAAGAGAAAAAACAGCGTGTGATCGGGAGGACTGGGCATTCATGTCTGTTTCGTGTGTCCGGCGCATTGAGGTGCCTTGTCGAAGGAGACTGGATGGGATGTTTGGGAAATAAATTACTGGAAGAGTGGGAAGACGTACCCCATTACTTCTGGAGCACTCTTCACGGTGATTTCGCGGAGGCCACCCCAGATGATATGGCCGTCCTTGTCCTCACGAATCTGAACCTCGCGGCGGACACCGGAAGCATCGTCAGCAAGAAGGTCGTTGAGGTCCTCGTTGTATAGTTCGATAAACGAGCCCTTTATCTCGTACTTCCAGGCGCCCGCACGCTCGTTGCGGAGTTGCTGCGCGCGGGTGAAGATGCTAGCGACGGCACGGGGGATGATACCCATGCCATTCTCCGGATCTGTTGGATTTGCATCGAGGTCGACACCGGTCATGGTGTACGTCTTCCCGCTAGAAGTCTGGCCATAGGCGAGGACTGTGCAGTTGAAACCCTCGAGGAAGCGGGTGACGAGGGGCTGGGCTGTCGAGGTGAATATCGAGTGCTGTGTCGCATTTGGAGCGTGGACCTGGTCGAAATTAAAACCCTGTTTTTTTGGTGGGGCAGCGGTGACGGCGGGTGTGCCCTGGGTGGGTGGGCCGCTCGTAGCTTCAACCTGGACCTGATTATTTCCGGCAGCGTGAATGACTGCTCGTTGGAACCGCTGGGGGATCGAGTTCGTATCTTGTGTCGTCGTCGGTCGAATTCGTACCGCTGCAACAAGGGTGACGAGCGTGAGCGACAGCTCGCCGGGGGCAGGCAGCGACGGAGACCGAGTGGGACCTACCGACTTGGACCGAGGTCGCCGTCGCTGTGCTCGACGACGGGGGCGGCATAGAGCGACGGTGGTGGTCGGGATGAGAAGATGCGAAGGAGTGTCTCTCCCCAACCAAATTGACAAAGGGTACGTCTCCATTAATTAATATATGGGTGTATTAATTACTAACAGCATAAACAACTAGTCTCAAAATGGGATCCCCGAGCTGACGCATTACCGTTCGTGGAAACCGCAAAGAAGGTGCACGTCTCGGTACGGGTGCCGATACGATGGACACTGCTCAGTACGCACCCACGCACCCACGCATATACCCTTACTTTGAACCCACATCCAACCACGCGTCCCGCTTACTCGGTTCTCCCAGGCGTGGCAGCTGCCTTGCTGACACTGACGGACGATAGCGACCATAATTCCCCAGTCGATTGAACCGCCTCCTCCGCCATCAGTCAACCACTCGGACTTACCCGGTATCGCTGTGCATCACGCCCCACAGTCCATCTCATAAAACAATAAAACCATGGAGACTAGGATCGAACAAGCAAGATTCTTCTGAAGCACATACTATTCTTTTCTCTACCAAGATACTGCGGCCAGGACATCAATAGGTGCAGTGGTTGCTGCTTCTTTGACAGAAATCCCATTGGGTGAGTGTTCGATTGAAGGCAGTCCATTCGCGAGTGGAGGGCCAGCACGGTTGTCCAACCTTGCATGGGTTGAAGCTGTTGGCGAGGGCGGTCGGAACAGCAAGCAGGGCAAGAGAAAGAGAGTCAAGGACGCTGATAATAACATTAGCGACCGTAAGTGGGTGGTAACTCGACCCAATGTATAGTACCAGGGCTTCAGGGCTTTATGAACACAGTACGGGTGACACATTGAAGGCCGGTGGGCTTCTGCTTTGTGTCCGACTTGCGACCGCAGTTTTACTGGGGAGTCGTAGCACTCCAGCAACCCTCGGTGAAGCAAACGCAGTATGAAGGACGATGCTACCGGCTACGTAGGGGAGTAAGAGGAGGAATCGAGGTTATATCGGCAACTGGCCAGGTTCACCTCGCACGATATACATATTGTATTTGCCTTGACTGGTCGAATATGAAAAACATTCACCGAAGAAACTTATTGCAGTACGGATTTTGGGTTTATTAGTGGTGGTGTTGAGTTGCGATGGGCGAGGGTGGTCGCTCAGTGAAGATTGAAGAACTGCAGTACTGTACAGAGTGGTGATGCTAATGGCATGAGCAGTCCCAACAGTCATGGTAAAGATGTGGGACCAAATCCAACCTGTTTGGTCACCCACACCATGGCTTCTCCCCAAGCAGCTGCACTGTCAGGAATGGCACAAGATGTGAACCAGTGGTTCATTCCATTGAAGCCCCCATATCGCCCCTCAGTCAATAACATGAAGGCAAGGACACAACATGTTCTCACTGTCAAGGAGCCATCGTATGATGCCAATGGGCATGATATTGCGGAATTAACAAAGGTGGCAAGAGTAGCACCTGATGGCACACAGGGGGTCCACCACAAAACCATGGCTGAAGAGCTTCCAACTGTAGACCCCTCTCTCAAAGGCATATTGGATAAGCAGTTCAAGAAGATGGGTGATGGAAGTGGTGCTAAGGAACACAAACTCTATATTCCTGGTGCTATCATTCTCAACAAACTCACCCGGCTGTGGTACAAGTCATACCTAAACCCACCATTTTTCATCATCATACACCTTGTGAACCCAAAGGTGGTGGATTTAGGTATGACTTGTACCAAAGACAGGTGAGTTTGTTGAGAATCATAGCACCAGGAATATAGGGCTTGTGTTCTTTAGCACCATTAACACCACCCATTTCTTGAACTATTTACCCAATATGCCTTTAAGACAGGGGTCTACAGCTGAAAGCTCTTCAGCCACGGTTTGGTGGTGGACCCGGTGTGGCCGGGGATCGAACCACGGGTCTCCCTAATTGACGCAAGGGCGTGCTAACCACTGTACTACCGTACCACTGGTTGGAGGAATCATCAACTCCAACAATGTGTGCCATCGGATGCTACTCTTGTCACATTTGTTAATTTCGCAATATCGCGCCCGTCGGCATCGTACAATGGCTCCTTGACAGCAAGAACGTGTTGTGTCCTTGCCTTCGTGTTATTGACTGAGGGGCGATATGGGGGACTTCAACAGAATGGACCACTGGTTCGCATGTTGTGCCATTCCCGACGGTCTGGTGCGGGCGACCAAACAAGTTGGATTTGGTCCCACATCTTCACCATGAGCATCACCACTCTTTACAGTACTGCAGACCTTCGATCTTCGCTGAGCGACCGCCCTCGCCCACCGCAACGCAACGCAACGCAACCACTAATAACCCCAAAAATCTGTACTGCAAGAAGTTTCTTCGGTGACTTTTTTAAAATTTAAAATTTTCATATTCGACAATTCAAGGCAAGCACAGTACGTATATCGTGTGACGCGAACCTGGCTAGTTGTCGATATAACCTCGATTCCTCCTCTTATTCCCCTAGGCAGCCGGTACCATCTTTCTTCATACTGGGTTTGCTTCACCGAGGGTTGCTGGAGTGCTGGGGCTCCCTAGTAAAACTGCGGTCGCAAAATGTGTCACCGATCACGCGTGCTTCCTTTCCTGAACTTGAGGCTAATGACCCACCAAAAGTTGCGACGTTTGACAGTTCCGTTGGCAGGTTGACAGGCACCGATCGGCAGGTGACCCAGTGTTGGAGTGTGTGACGGTGTGACGGTCATCGCGTCAGAGGCTGGGACCAGTCATTGAGTGTGTCGGCAAACGACAGTAATACATAATAATAATAAATAATAATAATATATAAATTTATTAAATAACAAATAGTAATAAAACTGTGCTTAGCCCACCCCATATTGGACAGCCCGG
>Ga0307513_10000157_pt1 | contig 97442 bp, 102 predicted proteins | sample 15_EM_MG_FD_202174 | JGI IMG/M metagenome (GOLD analysis project Ga0307513, IMG submission 202174) | Populus trichocarpa ectomycorrhiza microbial communities from riparian zone in the Pacific Northwest, United States - 15_EM | ecosystem: Host-associated > Plants > Roots > Unclassified | place...
AGATGCGAGATTCCTGGGTAAGATTGACGGTCCGTTTATCTGTCTGACTGCGGCCATGCTGTGCCATTCGCTGCGATGCTGGCGGACTGGAATCTTTATCGATAAAGTGGTTTTCACGCGTTTTAATACCAGAGGTAGGATAAACCGCGCGGACTTATGGTTTTCAGGAGTGTCCGGATCCCTTTTGGCCAAGGCATCTGGATACTCTCGACAACCGCAAGTACTCGAGACGGGTGATAAGTGAGGTAATAGAAAGGCAGGCCTGCTGGAACGTCAGACACAGACATGGCAGAATACTGGAGAGCGCTTTCAGGGTTTAATCATTGCGCGGATCAAGACTGCGTTGGGGGCCAAAATTGCCCAGGAGCGGGGAAAGCGTGCTGCGAGAACAGCAGGGTATTCCAATGATGATGATGCGTTGAGGGGGGAATTTGGGATTGATCTGGAGCCCGAAGTATCAGAATCGGCGCGGGGCAGCAGCGCGGACCTAGCGGATGCTTTGGGAGGACTGGTCGAGTCAGCTCTGTCCGCAGAACTTGCGGATACGCGGGAGCAGGTTGGAGAAAGTGACCGAGAGGACTTGGGGGATTGTGTTATAACTACACTATGATCATAATATTATGTATGCATAGTAGGGGAGTAATAAAATGGATAATACACATAGCAAAGGCGCCCGGAAGCCCGGAAGCTCGGAAGTAACAAAACTGTAATAGTGTAGAGGCCCTGAGAGGGTGGTCGGCGGGAGATAATATGCGGCTACCACATCGTGATGTGTCGGGCGGGTGATTCGAAGATGCGCAGCTATGGGCAGGTCTTCTGGTGGCTAATTGTAAGTTCTGTAGGTTCAGAAGGCGTGGAAATGTGTCAGGCGGACGGTCAAAAGCCAGGAGCACATCGTAGGACATCCGACCGACAGGAGAGGTTGTATGGGACGTCTGGTCGAAGGGATAGGTAGCAGGAGATGTCCGGCCGACGAGATGGGCTGTAGAGGACGTCTGGCGGACGTGATAAATTGTAGGGGCGCCCGGCCGACTAGATGGGTTGCAGGGGGCGTCTGGCCGACTAGATAGGTTGTTGGGAGCGTCCGCAGGACACCTGGGAATAAACATTAGGATCTGGAGGTGGTGAGGGAAAAGGTCAAGGGCTGGAGCACACCCGCTGGATGCGGGGAGATACACGATGGGACTGAGAGGTAGAGAGAGAAAAGGAGTGTATCTGGGGGGATGCGGGACGGAGAGGGGATAGGGAGGGGAACTCAGGACGGAATCCGGAGGGAGTACAGTAACATAGGAGGAAACCCGGTGGCGGGGGGGGTTGTAGGGCTTGTGAGGGAGAAGGAGATTGAAGTCGCAGGACGTCAGGAAAGGGGTAGCATGCAGGGGGGTGCATGGGGTGTAACGGGACAGTAGGATTGTCCGCAGGGCGCAGGGTTGCTGGGGGGGACAGCTTCTGGTTGCGTCCGGTGCGTCCCGACGGACGCCTACCACGTCCGCACCCAGAACTGGAGTTTACGTTATATGCGCCCGCAACGTCCGGCGCACAGGGAGGGCAGGACGGAGCAGGGCGCAGGTTGATTTTTTTGTTGATGTGGTTAAAAGAGGAGAGAATGCTGAAGTAGATAAAGCTTAGCAACAGTTACGTAAAGTACAAAATGCTAGGAAAAGAGCTCTGCAAGCTGAGCTTAAACCCTTTCTTGATGAGATTAAGAAAAAGGGAAAAGAGGTAAATGCTAGGTTGGGGGCCAAAGAAAAGGCTCAGGCCAAGGCTGATGCAAAGGCCAGGGCTACTCTCTAAACATATAGGAAGAAGGTTTCCAGGCTTATTGTTAAGGCAATTAAGCAACATTTTCAAGTTATTTTACAGGATTAGATGTATCATAAAATGCTACTTCAAAATGTTATGTTATGCTACAAAGGAATGTTGAGCCACAAAGTGATGTTGAGCCGCAATCTCACGTTGAGCTGGTAGGTACTCTGTAGGAGTGCTCCAGGATGTGAGCCAGCGAACATGGGGGAGTTGCGGCCGCACGCGGCAACCTTGGCACAATTATTGATTCTGAGCGAAGATTTCCACAAGAGAGATATTTGATAGGCTCCAGAGGCTTGGGGTCCGGAGTCGCACTGATATCATACTAGTAATCAAACTAAGCTGAGGTAATACATAAAATACACTTTAAGATGGCCAGAAATAGGAGTCTAGCACTTAATCCGCTGTATTGTACACATTGTATCTAACTGCCCCATTAAAGTCACTTTATAATAGACAAATACTACAATTATGGAAATAGTGTGGTGCCAGTGCATAAGGTTGAATATATCTGCCAGGGAGTAGGGTAAAGCGATTCATCGATCCTGTTGATGAGAAGCGGCCTCCACGAGCTAAATATGTAGCTCATTAATTTGAGCCTTCAAGATGCCACTAGTGTTCTGATACCCTTGGCATAAAGTGATCTTACCAAGTATAACCATAATCTAAAGGAGGCTTATCATAGCAGTATTGGATACAGGGACATACTAGACGCAATGAGCTTTCAAACCAATTCTACATTTTTTGTTTGATTAACAGGGGCTATGAAGCCCTGAAATTACCCAAACCTTTATAATACCAATACCTGGATATGGTAGTATTATGAATCACGGGCGCTTTGATTGATAGCCCAATCTCGACACCCCAAGAACCACGACTACATATCTGGAATTCATCACGTCTCGCATAAAGGACAAACACGAATGATCTGGGAAATGCAGAACGAAGTAGGAGCTGGGTGCGTATTGAAGAAGTGTGTAAGAAGAGAAGGGAAGGGAAGAAGAAGCGGTAGGAATGGAGGAGAGATGAAGTGGAGGAAATAGAGAGAATGGACAGGAAGTGGTCAGGGGAGGTTGGACAGAGGGAGAAAGGATACAGCGAATGTTATCGTAGGGAAAGACAGTTTTGAAAAGGAAGAAGTTAGAATGTAAAGGTTTTCTGAGTTATGTATTTAAGGACATTAGTTTTCCTCCTGAGTGCGATGATAGAATCAAAAGATCAAGACGTTATCCTCCATAATCTCTCCCCCTTCCACGCAAATACTCTTTAGTTTTTCTTTAGGTAGAAAGCGCAATACAGGTATATTTTGAATCAGGGCTTTGAGTCCACTGGGCAAGACATAATGACTCCTGCTATCACCAAAGAATGTGGTAGCATGAAAGTATATAATAGATCTGGGATTCCCTCTTACTGATAGCCGGAATTTCATCCTATAGTTGTTAGGGTACGGTAGTAAGTTTGAGGCACCACCACTCTCTGTTGTATAGTATAATACTTAGTCTAGCTACTGATGGAGAGTTTCATGTACAGTACATTGAACATGAGCTAGCATGAGAGTGGTACTATCACTTGTATACTAAATACAATTGACTAACTGAGGTTATTTAGGCTCCCATTCTGTCTCATAGTAGAGCCCTTTTGGCTGGTCAGGCAAAGACAATTCAGCAGAGCAAATTAAGTCTGAGTCTGCCATCAAGATCTGATTGCTATATAGCTACAATCTGCTTAGGCCATGTATAAAGACCTTAACCAGCTTGAAAGTAGCAAGAATAAGCTCTACTTCCTCATTGGTTGTAGCAGTTATTCTAGTGCGAATAAGTGGGATAATTAAGTATAGACTGGCAACTATGACTTTACCTGAGATCCCTTGGGCATTTCGGTCAATGAGGCTTTGTGAAATTGGCCCCTTTATCATTAAGATTGCTCTCCATTTTATTGACAGGCCCAATGCTAGGTGCTTTTCCTAGAAATTTCTGAAAATGAAATAAATGTGAAAATGTTCTATAAGCATCTAAAACCAACAAAAGTAACAAAAAAACAACAAAAGGTAACAAAAATGGAAAGGAAAAAAAAGAGAGAACAAACCCCACTATTCTCCTCTCCTAACCTCAGTAACCTTGGTTCCCTTCACATTCATAAATAATTAGTAGGGATTATACAATAGGCTATTTTGTTTCTTTAAATACTTCTCTTGAAAGCCAGCATTCCCAGAATTCTCGAAGGCCTGAATAAACTTGTTCAATAGGCAATAAAACCTTTTACTACATCTCTAGTACATTGACACTCTAATACTGGCATGAGTGTTTAGAACATTTATTGTATCTGGAAGGTCTTCTTCACTTAGCACAAATACCCTAGTATAAATATAATAGTAGGAACAACTATTACTTATCTAACATTTCAACAATCTCTCGCAACAATCTGGAAAGTTTAGTAAAGGCAGTTGTATCTCGTTATCCACTAAAGATAGAACCCGTATAAAGAAAGACAACAGTAATAGCATCCCTGCCATGTACTGAGTTCTTACAATGGTTAATTATCACCTAGTCCCTTTGTGTAATACTGCTAGTACCAAACTTGTCATTCTTGAGTGTGCTAATAAACCCTAGCTGAAGAGTTTGTACACCACCAAGGACTGGGTGATGTTGTGAATAGATGTTTGTAGGACAATATTCTCATCCTGCCCGGCTTTGAGTTTCTTAGTAATTGTGTCTAAAAACTTCCCCTTTGCCTCAATCTTCCTCTCAGGGTTTTTAAAATGAGCAGGGAGTTGGTCATATGCAAGACCAGGAGGATTCGCCACATATGGTTCACTCTCATAATATTCAACACCAAGATCATTCCTCTCAAGTGCTTCATGTAGGGATCCCTTCCTGTAACAAATACTTTTCTGGTAGTATTCGTTTAATTGGCAATGTCTAATTATCATGATCAGGGTTGTATGGACTATCACAATAGTCTCATCGTTGGATGATCTCATCTCAATCCAACTAGAAGGTCCAAAGCCGGATTCAGAACAGGACTAAGGATCTAAGGTTAGTCAAAGTAGTAGGTAAAGAGTAAAGTAGAAAAGTATATATCTTGAACCACAGAAAGGTGGTTGTCAATGGGCTAGGCCAATGCGACAGTACCCATATGTTGTATTACTTAGATGATTGCATAAGGAGTCTATCTATATGTTTGTCCATCGCCCCTTATATAGGCATGTCTTTCACAACCATAACCCTGGTGACTCACCCTTGTGAGTCCTACGACCTCTATGACTCAAGTAGGTCATAGTGTGAGATCTATCAGCTGACTTTCCTGAGTTAACTGCTCTACTTTCATTATCCAATAACAACATATAAAATGAGTCATATGCCCTTCAAGTTATAGGTCACATGGGTAAAATTCATGACTCATAATGTGAGTCATGTGCAAAGGTCATAATATCATCTGATGTTATAATCATGAGTCATAAAACTATCAACCAATTGTAACATAATGATGACTCACTAGGGCTCAGTTATTTGAAATACTATGAGTCCAATAACTGCAAAGTTGTAAAGCAAAATACGGGGATGTCTAACAATTGATCACTCATGTGAAAGCAAATTAGCTAAGTCAATATATCTGACACTTTCACTCTGCCTGCATATCCTCCCTATTCCCTATCACTGTCTTGAAAACAAGAAATACATTGCAGAATGTATTATTTGGAGTTAGTCCAGATACCTGCTCTGATTCTTGCTTTTCATTAATCTTCTTTCTTTTAACTAAAGGTTTCTCCTGTTGCCTCCACTGTCATAGCTCACATCCTTCACAAACACCTTCAGTCCACTCAGACATTACTAGTATAAGACGAATGACGGGATGTGAAAGTACAGAATGTTAAGTAGGATATTATAAGAGAATAAGAGAAGATGGAGACGGGAAGAAGAAGAGGTGAGGGTGTAGGAGTGCGGGTAACGATAAACAGTAGTGTAGTCAGCTATAGGCTGGTGCTTATGAAAATGTAGGTTGTTTGTGTTGAAGATAGTGGTAGTGTAGAGATGATTTTCAGTTGGGATTCTATGTTGTAGGGTAAAACTACTTCAGAGGAAATAAAGATTATTAATGAAAGAAAAGAGATAAGGAAAGTTGTGGACAAGATGAAAACAAAGAGGTGAATACAATTTTATAGGCTTGCATGTCCTGTGAATAGTGTGTACAGAGGCTGCTAGGATCTTAGCAGTGCACGAGTGCTGGCACATCCAGAACCAAGTGCAGCAATTGAACAGAAATTTCCAATAGGGAATATTAGAGAATGATCCCAACAACTAACAAAAATAATTAATCAAAATCTAAACCTTAGCAGTAACTAGCGGTTAGTATACAATCTATCCACCTTAATAAAAAAACAGAAGTAATTACAATGTAACAGTTGAATGGTAACAGGTTGTTGGGAAGGTTTTTGTTGTGAGAGTGTATTTGAGTGCATAAGTCAGAGTGCTGCTGTGTCAATTGATGAATTAGGAGAATAGAAGCATAGAGCCTGGTGATCATTAAAGCACTTTTCAACTCCTTGGACCCTGTAAAGCACAGCTGGGGCAATTAGCATGTGTATTATTATAGTATAATACCTAACCTGGATCTTCCCAATAACGTGGAGGAAGACTAGGAAATAATCAAAATATTTTTTTCAATTTGTTTTGTTTTCCTTTGGGGGATATTCTTGAGTGTGATAAGACAAGATTATACTTGTAGTTAGTTGAAGAAAAGTATGATAGTATAGGTTGGTAGATCGAGTAAGTAGATTTGAAGTAGGCAAATGGCAACACAAGTATCCAAACAAGAGTGGCAGTAGCTGCCACAGTCTTGGGAGAAAGGTTAAACAAAAGTAACATTTTAATCAATTTCTGCAAACTCTGCCACAGAGCAGAAAGCAAAAAGAAACATGCCCCAAATCACCTACTCTCTATCTTTAGTCAAGGTATGCTAACTACCATCATATTCAATGACATAAAGCTTAAGAAATCCGGTACCGATTCCGGTTGTCCCTGGCCAGCATCATCCTGATTGTGACTTCCACCACATATCAGTCTAGAAGATAGCGCTTGGCTTTTATGTTGGAGAATCATAGCTAAAGACCCCTGTAGTAGGTGGTACAGTAAAAATACAGAAGGGTTGTGCTAACACTGCGTTAATGGAACGAAACCAATACAGAGATAGTTGACAGATATGGCTGAACCCAGTTCTTGTGGGCTGCACAGAATTTGCAGAAGTAGATCGTGAGGAGTTTGCTGTAATGGAACTAAGTCAATCCCAATGCAGTGGACAGATATGGCCAAATAGTACTCTCATTGGCTCCTCTGGAAGGGTACGAGACAGTTGTAAGGCCAGTGGTGTATGGAAGAGTGTCAATTACAATACAGATAACAAGTATTATAAGAAACTGCTTTCTTTACTTATAGAAAAAGGGCATCGTAAAGTGGTGAAAATACTGCGGGAAGATGACCTGGTCAATCCTGTAACTGAAAATACTTATTGTAAGGTTTCCTTATTGGTTCTCGGTAATGGGAGAACCTTTAAGAAACCGTTCCTGTAACCGGTACAGGTACTATGGTTACTGATGGATTTCCGTTAGGATTAGTTTGGTTTCAGGATATGAGCCTTGTCGCTGTAGCCTTGTTATGTATGCAGGAGGTATCAACGGTTTGTTTGATGTTTGGTTTTGGGATACGAGGTTGTGCCTCTTCCTGATTGTATTTTGGAAGTATTATTTGATACTCCGGTTGTTTGAAGTTATGTTTGAAGGAATCGTTTGATACCTTGAATGTTTTATGTATTGTTTGATGGTATCGATTTGATACCATAGTGGTTTTAGGATACAAGCTGTGCTTGTAGGAGTAAGGCTTTAGGAAAAGCCGGCCATGTATTTAAAGGCTGCATCTTTCTGACTTAGAAAGAGCAGACTTCGACAGACAGAGTTTTCAATATACTTGGTTGGATAGTTACCTCTTCAGTTCGCCACGATAGTCAGAAGCCGCCAAACACTTCAAGACCTTAGCAATATAGTAAAAGGTTTTATCTAACAACCTGTTGGAGCCTCGGCTTGATCAATCCGCCTAGGGAACTCTTTGGCTAGGATTTCAAGTGTACAACCTGGGACGGTTTCTTAAAGGTTCTCAGTGTCCTGAGAACCGATAAGGAAATGTTACAGTCCCGGGTTGTGTACTTGAAATCCTAGCCAAAGAGCGGCCTAGGCGGATTTATCAAGTGGAGGCTCCGACAGGTTGTTATATAAAACCATTTACTATATCGCTAAGGTCTTGAAGTGTTTGGCGGCTTCTCACTATCGTGGCGAACTGAAGAGGTAACTATCCAACCAAGTATATTGAAAAAGCTGTCTGACGAAGTCTGCCCTTTCTAAGTCCAAAAGGTGCAGCCTTTAAATACATGGCCGGCTTTTCCTAAAGCCTTACTCTTACGAGCACAGCTCGTATCGTAAAACAAAGATGGTATCAAATCGATACCATCAAACAATGCATAAAACATGCAAAGTATCAAACGATCTCTTGAAACAAAACTTCAAACAACCGGAGTATCAAATAATACTTCCAAAACACAATCAGGAAGAGGCACAACCTCGTATCCCAAAACCAAACATAAAACAAACTAGGTATCAAACAATACCTCTTGTATAACAAGGCTACAGCCACAAGGCTGGTATCCTGAAACCAAACTAATCCTAAAGGAAATCCATCAGTAACCAGAGTACCTGTACCGGTTACACCCCCGAAACAAAAAATCTGTTTCCATCAATCAAACTAAACCAAAATCCAACTCGTAATAACTCCACAATCCTCAGATCCAGAGTCGTCACACTCGCTTTCGAAACAGGGCTTGAAAAAGTCACTATTAACTGGCCCTTCGTACTCAAATTGGGTCCGGCTAGGCGTCGTTGGGGTATAGGATATGGTCATAAATCCTGTTTCAACAAGAAACTCATTTCCACATATGTTGTCAGTCCACCAAGTCTGAACAAGATCCATTGCATTCTTGAGACATTCCAACAGCTCCCAACTATTGTCGCTATTGGGGTATCCATTCCATTTGACAAGAAACGGGGCCTTGCCATAGCGTTCATGGTGGTCCAGCACCTCCTCAACCTCCCATTCGGGCATCTCCTCAACTAGGGTGGGTGCGGGCTTGGCATGAGTCTGTCCAGGGAGTCTGCCGTTATCATTAGGAAAGAACTTCTTAACTATCGAATAGTGAAAAACTGCCTCCTTCCTGCGGTAGATTTTTGAGTCTATCTTGACAGTATAGTTCTGTGTTTGTTCATCGTAATCAAGGACCTGGTAAGGTCCTTGCCATCTCGGGTCGAGTTTCTTACTCCTTCCAGAGTCAGTCGCAAATCTGTCGCCATATACTATTAGGAATTCTCCAATGCTAATGGATTTGTGCGTAGTCCTCTTCTGAGCTGCAACTCGGGTGCTACGGATTCTAGCTAGCTTGAGCGCTTGATATGCGTCATTCCTCTGCTCCTGGTGTCGATTTAGATAATCCTCAGATGCTGGGACAGGCGAGCCTTCGATCCAATCGGTCGCCAATAAGGGGTAGTCTCGTCCATACACCGCTCTGTATAGTGACATGTTAATGGTATCAGAATGTCCAGCATTCGTATATGCAGCCATATCCTGCAATGAATTCACCCAATTATTCTGCCGCTTGTTGGTGATGTTTCACAAGGCGGTTTTGAGTTCCCTAATCTTGCGTTCCACTTGACCATTTGTTTCATGATCTGCAGGCACTGCCTTAATATGTTCGATTCCCATCGACTTCATACTTTGTTGCCAAACACGTGAACTGAATTTGGGATCTGCATCGCTAACCATCGAAGTAGGTGTGTCATGGGGTGTGAATACATGGTGACGAAGATAGGATACATCAGCAAAAAAACGTTTTTCTCCAGACGGACAAAGCCCGCTGTTCAAAATATGGCTATGGTGCACAATCTATACTGCCATGTGGAGAATACTACGCAAGTGCGAGGGGGTTGCGTTGCACGCTAAGTGAGGAGGAGTTGTGTCGTAGGAGAGCAGATTGGTAGGTATTCTGGCTCTTATTCTTCTAAGTGAGATGGGCGGTAATCTCAGTATTTATACAGGAAGCGCGCTCTCCATATAACAAAGAAACATAACGGAAAATATAGTAAGAAACATCTGTGCGAACCATGTTTGACCCTGTAAACCTGCCAAGAAAATCCAAATAAAGTATGACTAAATCTATAAGGGTGTGAGGGAATAATTAGAAATAACGGCAAATGTCTCCAATGCCACGGAGTTTTATGTTTTATCCCTCCAATGCCATAACGCCCTCCAATGCCACAAGCTTGTGTAAGATAGAACCCTGATCGGATAAGATAATATTTTACAGTGATTTTTTCTTTTTAAGGTGGAAACAGTGGCCATTTAGTGGGCTAGCCAGACAACCACCACACCCTCCACCAAAGCCCGGAATATATTAGTTGGAATGTCCGCGCTTGCACAACTCCCGGCTTCGCCAGTGCTGGGACAATTGTTCCCTGCATTCACCATCCTCAAGGAGCTAGTGGAGGATTGGTCTGTGAAGGAAAAGTTTTCATTCAAGATAGCTGATAAAGATCATCAGCGGGTGATCTATACTTGTGTGGTTTCTGAAAGTGGAGTGCGTATCAGAGCAAACCAGACAGGGGAAGAAGATGTTAAGGTCACAGTGCTAAATTCAGAGCATAATTGTCTTCCCGGAGATAGAATAAAGCGCTATTCAGTCGCCAGCTCACTCACCTGGCTCCGCCGACACGTTCCACGATATCTTAATGTTATACAAGCAACCAAGCCGAGAGAGATTATTGACTGCCTTCGAGTTCAATTTGGCGAGACTTTACCTTATAAGTCTGCCAGCCGGATTAAAAATGTGCTATTGGAGGACACTCTTGAAGGCCAGAGAGATGGGTTCCGCTATCTTCCTAGCTATGTCGCCGCAATTCAAGAGTCAAATCCTGCTACCTATATTCGCCTATCAAGCCACCATAATACAAACCGCTTCCAAAGACTCTTTATCTGCCCCGCTCAATCTCGTGAGTCGTTTCAGCATTGTCGACACTTCATTGCATTTGACGGGACATCTCTGAAGACGAAATTCATCTAAACTCTTCTCTTAGCAGTAACTATTGATGCAAATGGCCATACCTTGCTGCTTGCCTGGGCTGTGGTTGAAAGTGAAAACGCTTCCTCTTGGGAATATTTCCTTTTCAACCTGCAATTGGCAATACCTGAAATTTCTACTCAAGCAACTACCCTTATCAGTGATAGGGATAAAGGGCTCGTTGCTGCTTGTGAAGTTTTACCACCTACTGTTATTCGTGCATTCTGCTGCCAGCACTTGAAGGAGAATTTTGTTTCACGTTATGGAAGAGGTTTGGCTACCAACTTTTGGGCAATTGCCCGAGCCCGCAGTATTGCCCAGTTTGAGTCCGCCATGGTTGCACTCCAAGAACTCAAGCCCGCAGCCGCCGAGTATCTTCAAAATATTGACCCTACTCTTTGGGTGCATGTCTTCTTCCCTGGCAGGCGATATGGTCATGATACCGTAAGAACTCGAATAATTGGACCCGGCGCTAAGATGTTGAATTAAGGTATGACAAGCCAAGACAGATTACGCAATATCAGTTTCAGATCAGACAAATACTAATTTGCTTCATAGAATATCCCTTCTTCGTCCATGCCCTCATCTAATTCAACCTCCTCCTCCTCCAAACCCCCCTCACGCCAATTTTGAAGCCCCTCATGCAAGAAAGGTAAGTCAATCCCCTTTACAGAAATTTCCTGGTCACAAACACCGCTAATCGGTAGTGAAACACCAAGAACCCGAAATACCTTCACAACGACCTCCCTACGATCCCTGGAGAAGCGCTCCCAGGCTTCTCCTACTGCCCAAGTAGTAAGTACCCTCCTCCGCCCAATCATGCTTCCTGTTAGCCTTCCTCCTGCTAACAAGATTTGCTCCTCCTCCGCCTCCACAATATGCAACCTCTCTTCAAGAACTTCCTACGCTGCGGTTAGCCTTTTTCTTTTTGATTGAAAGGTAAGTCCACTTACCCTTAATATGTCCTTAAAAGAACGGTTGATTGAGACGTCAAGAGGGTATACCAATGAGGTACAGCCCCCAGGAATCATGCTAACAACAATGTCGTTCGCAGAAAAGGTGTTGAGAACCTCTTCGGTCTTGTGGGCCTTGAAGAGGTCGAGTACGAGAAGGGTGGGCCGGTCCTCCAGGATCGGAATAAGCTGCTCATCCAACCATTCGACCATGTTGGATGAGTTGGCGTAGGCTTTGGGGTTGAATTTCACAACCACCCGGAGGTCATAGGTCGCCCGGTCGGTAACTATTGTCGCCCCAACCCCCATTCCACGAAAAATACTAATGGTTTTACTCGGGGTATACCATCAGCAAATACTGTGAGCTGAATTGTTGCTTGCTGCTTATCCCAACCGGACTGGGAGCTCTGGGCCCAGATTGTCTTCTCCCCCTTTTGATTGTAAGTTCTTCCCTCCAAATATTCAAATGGTAAGGGAGTCTGATCCATATTGACAATATTGGCTAAAGCATATCGCCCTATAGCTGCAGGGATATCACCAGGTTCTCGCCCATTTCTGGGCCTTAACTGTGAGTTCCGTCTATTAAATCTCATCCAATTTAATATAGCATCGCTAAAGTCACTAGGCAGTTTGCTAGCAGTATTGGTAACGAACCGTAGGCTAACTTGATGGAAGCTTAGGAACCGGCGGAACCAACCATTTGAGAAGTGGAATGAGGCATGAGCTTCTTCCGGATAATGTTGAAGGAAAAGGTCTTTACTGACTCGTCTGAACCAGCCTCGTCGAACAATCTCTCCTGAAGCCCGCCGATACCGAAACTTTTCGTATAATGCTCACTCCAGTACCTCCCACTTTCTTCGCCTTCCGCCTCCTGCTACCCGATACTGCTCTAAGGTGAGCCCCGGAAACTTTCCCTCCCTTTCCTCTTTTTTCCACCGTGACAGGTTGGCCTCCGGGACTCCGAATCGCGTTGCTGTTTCTCCTCTTGTTGGCTTCCGAAGCTGGGTAGGTCCTGTCCCAATACTTGGTGTTACCCAGTATGATAGCACTCTGAGCTTATAGCTAACTTTGTATGCTCTGTGGGGATATTCGACGCGTCGAGGGGCAGCTCGCAGACTTTCAGCAAGCTGCTTTCGTTTGGGGCCCGGCTTTTTTTTTACTCCGGCATAAAACCTTTTCCGCTGATAGTGCTGGGAGGACTGGGTGTACTCGTATATGTCCTGCTGGTCTTGGGGCCATGACTTGGAAGAAAAGAAAACAAAAGAATATGATAGAGTCTCACGCAAATGGGAATTGTTTTTTTTTTTCTCATGTCTACAGAGCTTGTTTACATTAATCTCTTTTCTCAGCTTAATCAAGTGAGGTTCACAATCATGGGTCAAAGCTTATGATTGATCGTCTAAGACACCTCATAAAGGGTCGTTTTTCTGTCTTTTGCTCATCTCCGGAAAGTATACTTTAATTCAACCTCTTAGCGCCGGGTCCAATTATTCGAGTTCTTACGGTACCTCTAATATTGTGGAATCCGTCAATTCTTCAATAAAGTTGGACCGTGAACTGTCTATTGTAGAGCTTCTAAACACTATTTGGCACAAGCTTATGGGTCAAAGATTTGATCATTGTCAATCTGCTTCTAGTCCAGGCGAGGGAGTTGTTTATACCAAGTTTTGTACTAAGACTTTAGGAGAACGTAGAATATGGGCACAGCAAAACATTGCCCAAATGGCTGATCTCATGCACGGGCGTGTTACTCAGCCCAATGGTATAGTCAAGATGGTAAACCTGGAGAGTGCTACTTGCTCCTGTGGTAACTACCAAGAAGATGGGGTCCCGTGTGGGCACGCACTTAGTTGTATTATGAGTCTTCGCTTGGTATACTATCTAATTCCTTACGGTCGTAATCCTTACTACTTAAGTTTCATGAGTTAATACAGAACTTTCTAGCCAATTCAAAACTATTTACTCGAAATTCTATCTATCGCTACCTGGAGAGCAACCTATGAGTCCAATATTCTACCTGTGGATATCTTAAACTTGGAACCTAATCGCGCACTTACGTCTCCTGTTCCAGTTCAGCAGATAATTCCAATTGCAAACCATGTCGAACCTCCACTTACCCGCGCACCCCGAGGACGTCCACGTAAACAAAGAATACGAGTGGGTGAGCTAAGGCAACAGCAGCTTTTGGGAAACCTTATCCCTCCTCAATATCCCGCTCGCACTCGGCCTCGCTGTTCCACCTGCCGGGGAATTGGCCACAACTCTGCTACCTGCCGTCAACCTCATGCTTAGAGCTGCCATTTCTCTATACATATTTCCTTAGTCCTTTTCCTCTTACAACCAAGAGGTGGCTATTTTGACAGCAGATAGGGTAAGTTAAAGGAGCGGTGCTATGTTTACCGGATGTGTGTCTAGGTATGGGTATTCTGCGTTTCATATGTGCTTTCCTGTATCCTAGTTCTGGTATCATACTATAGTGGAAAAAAGTCACGGTAAAATATTATCTTATCCGATCAGGGTTCTATCTTACACGAGCTTGTGGCATTGGAGGGCGTTGTGGCATTGGAGGGATAAAACATGGGACTCCGTGGCATTGGAGACCTTTGCCGTAGAAATAATCATGCATGATATGACCAAGAAAGATGCATAAAGTAATGCATAAACAACCGTAATATCCCGAACACCAGATAAGGAAACAAATAAGAAAACCTCTAATTGTTATCATGAAATATTAATGAAATATACGCAATTATGTCTTAGCTGTAGTAATGTCCGCCGTGTACAGGTGAAGCTGGGAACTCATACCAAGTAGTGAAATATACGATATTATTAATAGAAGTATACATATGAAACGTATTATAAGGAAAAAACAACACCCGCTTCCGGACAGAGAGCGTCCGCTTCCGGACCGACAGAGTCCACTTTCTGATGAATAGTGTCTGCTCCTTGCATCCCGTCCTCCCCGATCTCCCCTGCCTTCTTTGCCTTTCATTTCTTGCCTGTGGTGCACCTGGACGCCCCACTTTCCCTCCACAGCGTCCTAAGCGCTTGTTGCGCCCCCACCCCCTCCTCGTGCCTCTCCCTTGTATCCGCCCCCTTATCCTCTCTTCTACTGGCCTCCTGCCTGCTCCTTGCGGTTGCGCACGTCCGGTGACCATCTCTGCTACCCTCCCACCCCTGGCGACCTAGATCTGTCCGCTTCCATCCCCTTCCGTCCGCTGCCATCCTACCTCGCTTTTTTCCTAGTTTGCACCCTACTGTCACTTCCATAATTCCCTGAGTGTTCACAAGACGCCCGGCGTGGCCGCGATGCCGACCCCCAACTTTGGTTGGCTTGCCTTCCCGCAGGAGAGCATAGTTTCACATTAATCATCCGCAGAACTCTGGCGGCCGAGTTCAAGCCGGACACTTTCTACGGGAATCTCTCCCTTAAGTCGCCGGCTTCAACTTGGCCGCCTATTCAATTCAATTTATTTAAAATATTCCCTTAAATGCCCACCGATCATGTAGTACTCCTGCGGCCGAGTGGAAGCTAGACACTCAATATGGGCACTGCCACCATAAGTGTACGGCTTCAACTTGGCCGTATATTCATACAGAACAATTCATCCTATTTAACACATTCCCTTCAATACCCGCGAATCATGTATGACTCCTGCGGCCGAGTTCAAGCCGGACACGCAATATGGGAACTGCAACCTCAAGTGTCCCGCTTCAACCCGGCCGGATATTCGTGTGGAACACTTCAACCAATTTAAAACATTGCCTTAAAGGCCCACGGATCGTGTAGTACTCCCCCGGCCGAGTAGAAGCCGGACACGGAATATGGGCACTGCCACCTTAAGCGTACAGCTTCAACTTGGCCATATATTCATGCAGAACAATTCAAGCTATTTAAAACATTCCTTAAATATCCGCCGATCGTGTAGTACTCCCCCAGCCAAGTTGAAGCCGGACACTCAATACGCGAACTGCCACCTTAAGTGCCCAGTTTCAACTCAGCCGAATAAATACTGTACATAATTGGATAGAATAATTTAATATATTGCATTAAACGTCCTCAGATCAATCCTGTGATTCACTATCCATTGCTTCTCACCGCTAGGAATTACCTGCGCCAGTCCAATCACTCCCCCTATACTGACTATTCGCATGTCTTGAGCATTGATCCGGTTGCCGACTCGAATATGTCCGCTCAGAATGTGAAATCGGCCACCATTGATCTGATCGAGTATGCGAACTAATTCCATGTGATGGACAGCTGCGGCTTCACTTAGAAAATTTCTTATCTTGAAAAATGCTAGCAACCAAGCGACCATGCGTCCGCGTAAATCTCCATAGTTCGCTTCCGCACCAGTCTGGACCGACCCCCAATCGTTTCTAGAGCCACCGTTGCGGAATACCTTTGTTTCAGTGCAGCGGGTGTGGTGGATCTGGAACCAGTCAGTTTCCTGAAAGTCTGGCACTGGGATTTCAAGCTGAGCAAATCCTTCTACAGGAAGTAACCCGAGTTCGGCGAGGTCCACAGGCAACTGCCGGTCATCCGCAGCAGTCTGCCTGATAAAACGCAGTAGCTCCTCCATTATGTTGGAGAAAATGGATATCGAGGGCGGTGCATAATTCGGTCAGCGTGCTGGTGTTCTTCATACGGCCTATAAGCACCCGGTGAGATGTGCTGCGACTTGGAACAGTCACCATTTCCATCCCACTATCTTCTGCTATGATTACACCTCCAACTTTTGAAAGTGCTTCTATTGTCTGCAACCTGATTCCTAGGGCGTGCTGGCGGCCATAGTGCGACAAGATCTGTTGGGCGGCTTCATTCTTGTTTGACCTGCGGTAGCTATCTTTAATCTGATCCTTATGTGCTAGTTCACTGATCTCAGCTGAATACATCGATATGGATCCAAAACGCCGTACTTGGGAGGCAAAGTGAGTCAGGTAGTGCATCTTGATGAAGTTGAAGTGGTTCTCACACCATATCAAATCTGCCCGCCGATCAGACCTTTCAACTCTCTCTTGCTCAGCCAGCTGACAGAGAATAGTGAGGGTTCTATGGCGGACTGCTTTATAACGCTAATCTGCCATTAGTTCCCTTAGTTCCTGATCCTAGCGATTTGCTTGAGCGCGGGTAGCCTTCGAGGTACAGAACTCAAGAAACATGTCCTTTGTCCGGTGGAATGTCTGCAGGTAGCTTTCCATGTAGGAATGTGTGTCTGGTGTATGACTGCAATATTGAGCCATGCAAGTGAAATCCACCAGCGCGCTAACATACTTCAAAGCGCTCTTGAAATCCTGATACTGAGAACTGTCCGGATTTCGCAATGCGGACACCAATATGGCTGAAATAAAATGGCCGAGATTGCCCATCACCTTTCCTTACTATTGTGTGATTTCGCGATAGGCCTTTTTCCTTACGCTCAATCCGGGGTAAGGAGGAATTTCTTTCCATGCATCGTCGAACACCTGCTGCCGTTTATGCTTTTTCAGGAATCCTTCCACCCATTCCATCATATGTTTGAATAAGCCAAGGTAGACACGGATATTGGGCAAGAGGTCCGGCTTGTGTAGGTCCGCGGGGCTTACTCGGTCGAGTCCGGTGCATACATTGTTTCCTATTTTCACGCCCAACTGCTGAAAGGTATGCTGGAATGCCGGCCGCTTCTGCCGGCTCATGCCTCAAGGCTTTCTCTCTATATAGCATGTAGTCGCGGGTCTCATATATCCGCTGCAGATCCCCACTGAGCTCCTCACATGGAACCTTACACTTTGGGCATGACTTGCTGCCTATTCCTTGCAAGGCTGCATGCTCGGCATGATCCGTGATCCAGGCCAACAAAATGAGAAAACAAAGGCGTGTTTTGCCGTCTGCACAATCCATTACCATTCCTTCTCGGACAACTCGCTATAATGGTGCCAGGACAAGATCGAAGACAGCGCACAGGACATCCGCGTCGGTCTGCCGCTGGGCTTCGTTGGCATGTACTGATTCGCCAGTAAACTTTGGTGGTACTGGAAGCAATGCCCCAAGCAGGATTGGCATCTTGGCAGGGCTGCTTCTTGTCCTTGAAAGGATATTGCCAATCGTCATGTATACCGGCCAGGCTTTCTTATCTCCGGAGACATTGGTAAGGTGCGTCTGGTCAGACAATCCGATAATGGGCACCACTGAGGACCCGGCGGGCAAAGCTTTCTACCAAGGAGCTGAATGGGCTGTTAGCACTAGAAACACCACTCCAAGAACTTATCAGGACCTATCTCATACCTGCATATCCCACCACTAGTCCGACGTATGCATCACTGAATATAATAGCTCCCCACTTGAATCATATTCTCGAATAGGTCTGCAAACCATATCTGAGCTATACGCGACCTGAAGGATCAGGTAGCAGACACCGTCAATAATATTTTGATAATAGAAAGTTGTTGCATGTCGACCATCATCAATAGTGGCCTCCGCCCACACCAAGTATTCACAAAATGGGTCCAGTATGTCGAGGTGTTGTCGCAAGGTATAGGCGGACGGGAATCATCTGCTATCCATACCGCCTAAACCTTCCGCAAAGTATCCGTCGATTTGCGACTTGGCTACCTTGCTCCGGACAAACCCGCTCACCAAATTAAAGTCGTTGTCAGAGAAGAAAGGGCTCCAAGGGTCATCGGTCATGGCCTTGTTGAGCTCTGTATAACCAGCAACTTTGCCGAGTGGTCTGCTGGCACCGGGAATGGTTTCTTGACCCGAACGGCGCACCAGAACCAGTGGGTGCGAAGCGTCTTCCGTGTCTGAATCGTTCTGCATATCATCTATCTCACCACTTGCGGTATGCAAATCTGGGATCTCGAGCCTGCAATCAGATTCGTAGTCTGAGTTGGTTAGGTTTTCAAGTTCATCACAAACAAATGTAGGACCCATGGTAGCCACGTCGGCAATCGCCCTCAGGGAACGAACGATATCAAGATGCATTGTCTGAAGGTGTTTTCGTATGCAGCGGCTTGTTGATAACGTCGCCTGCATTAAGGACACTTTGTTATCTTTGAGGTCATCGTGTGTGGTGTTTCTCTTACAAGTAGTCTGGCGGATACGTAAGCGGATGGGCTGAGCGGCTGCAGTGGACTCAGTCTTTCAAAGTGAAGGGTAGGTTTCTTTCAAGAGGTAAATCGGGAAAATTTCAAGTTTGTTTAGTCGGATGACGAATCGGTCCAGACATTCAAGCTGCCAAGTGTTATTCACGGTTTAACTTGTGAAACCTGTTCTTCGTTGAGAGTATGGGAGGGCCTTGGCTGATGGGTCGCAGCTCTCATTCGGCTCTGTTGCGGCTTAAACCCTTATCTGAAACCTATCGTCATTGTAGGTGGATCACATGCCTTTTGAAGATATTCAAGTTTGTACAGTGCCGTTAGAAAAGTCCAGGGACAAAGTGGCTTGGCAGGCCTCGTCAAAGAGGTTGTAGGCAACAAAGTATAAAGAACAAGAAACAGATAAAATAAAAATAAAAGAATAGACCCCAATAATAGATAGATACATATAATAAGAAAATATTAAAATTTAGTATGACCTCCTCGCCTCTTAATAACCTTTTGTATCCTTTTTCCCATGTTTTCAATCATTTTGTCCACTGCCCCCCAATCCAACCTTTCCCATTCCTCTTGGGCCGCTTCTACAAGCTCTTCTACATTTCTAGGACGCTTTTCTGGACTAGATATTCGCTTCCTAAGCCTCACTTTGAGCATATGCCAGACATTCTCAATGGGGTTGAGGTCTGGAGAGCTCGGAGGCCAATCGCTTCTGAAGATACCATATGCCCCTCTGAACTTTTTAGCTAGCACAGAAATATGAACTCCAGGACCATCTTCAATGGTCTCATGGTCTTCAGGTACCCCAGGTAAACTGTAAACAAAGGGAGCGAGGTAGGCTTCGAGAATTTCGTAGGTATACTGAGTGGTATTCATACCCAGGCGAGCAGGGGCACTCGTATGCTCTTCTGGAGACCGTTTGCGAACTTGGATCAGTGGTGTATGGCTGCCATATGTAATAGCAGCCCAAAAGGGTGCTGAAAAACGTCCAGAATGGTAGGTTGGGGCTAAATAGCGAGGATCCGTTGGTGAATGGGCTCTTGTTGGCCGTCGTACCATCTTTGGTCCACCCCCGGTTCCCATAACCACCACACACTCATCTGTATAAACCTTTGTTTTCCACCGTTCGGGTCCCCACTCTCTGCGTAGTAGACACCAGGTATATCTCTTTCTCATCTTCCTACTATCCAGATAGGGCTTTTTGCGTGCAATGTGTACCCAATACCCCTCCTTTCGTAGGTATCTTCCAGCCGTCCATGGAGTGACATTAAGGCCTGATCTGACCGTAATTTCACTAAGTGATGCGGAAGGATCTTTATCCACTAGCTGGCACAGGTGGCGGATATCACGGATATTGAGTTTCTGTGGTCGCCCGGAACGATGTGCTGCGTGCAGCTTGCTTTCAGTCTTCCAACCCTTCCAAATCCTCGCTATCTCTGACTTCGACAACCCAACTTCTCCTGCAATTTGGCGATAGGTTTTCCCCTCTCCTCTTCTTTCTATTACCCTTACTCTTTCCTCCTCAGTCACTTCTCTTTGCTTGCCAGTTTTGGGATTTACTGGCATCCTGATTGTGTTGTGATATTCTGTTGAGAGTTGTGAGCGGGGTTGGGCTAGGGTTGGTGATAAGCGCGGTTGTCCCCAGACTTTTCTAACGGCACTGTACAGGGTACAATCCTGCTAATCCCACTAAAACTATCCTCGTGCGTCCTATATATGCTCTCTCTTCCCCCCCTTCCATCTTCTCTCCATAATCCTTTCCCCAATCACAATCACATCCTCGATCCGCCAGCCCATCCTAACAGGACCCACAAAGCTCAGCACAACCTCTCACTCGTCTGCTGTATCACAAGTGTATCCTCAGCTCATTTCAGATTACGAATCTGCGTTTCCCTAGCCAATAACCTTTTCACAGCCATTACCATCCGCAGAACTCCCATTACCGTCCGCCAGGCCCGCTCTATTATTTTCGGATCTTCCACAATCCTTCATCCTCAAAAGTACAAGCATCTACTAGCGGCCATCCTCCATCAGCTGAGGGACAATCTAAACCCCCCCAAAAAGCAACCTCTTTCTGATCCATCAACCACCCCCCACCCCGATTACTATTACAATGGCAGCCTCAAAGGTTGGTCTCACTTTCAAAAAACCGCCGTCCTTTCAAAACGACGGCGATGTTACCTGGTGTAAGCACATTTGCGGCTTCCCCCATCTACGAACCTATAGTCCGGAGTACAAAGCCTAGCGAAATGCTATGAAACGTAAGATAGAGCAAGAGAGGCTCCCAGGGTGGAAGCAGAGTACGACTGGACAATGGGCCGCCATCCAGGCAAAGGCTCTTACCCTCCGGCCTGTTAGCCAGAGGTCGGGACTCTGGCAGGCTAATAACCCCGGTGGTGAACGTTTTACCGAATGCCACGACTTTATCCTAAAGGACTAGCAAAAAAATATTAGGGTATCTTAAGAGACATATTGAGAGCACCCGTTGCCGCTGTTCCGGTTGCAGACTGCACCCCTGCCAGAAATGATCGTAAGTTATCCCCAAGTGTCCACAAAAAAGATGTACCATATATGCGAATACAGCTCCTGCAGGTCTCGCCGGTCCGCGGTCTGTCCGTCTCTGCATAGATGATCCATCCGCAGTCCGCCCAAGCAGCCCAATTCCTGTCGGGATGGACAAGATCCACTGATCAAGTCATGGACATGTTTACTGGATGGAGCTAACCCAGTCCACCTTTCCGAACCTGCTAGCGGGCATAGACAAAACCAAGGCACCGGGTGTTGGATTTCGTATGCATATTGGTGTGACGAGACAGGGTACACATCTGCTGCAGGACTATCCAGAGGAGCCGCTGCCACTTGCTGAAATGATCCGAATCACAAATAGTGGACTTGTCCGCATATGGTTGTCTTTGAATGCGCCAAGCGAACAAATGGATCTGCTCTTCTGTTGCCATCGAAGGAATGATACAGAGGATAGCACTCCTCCTCTCATTGAGATCAGGTTTGCTCCACGTGATAACCGGGGCCCGCCTCTAGACGCCTCGGATGACGCGTCCGCGGGTAGCGATGATGGACAGAGCTCTGATAGCGGCCAGCCAGAGTCATCCGCTGTGGCCACAAAGCGAACCACCTCAACAAGGATCACCAGGAGCGGTAATACCACAAAAAAGACTGGGCGAATACACCACATCAATTGGGCGGATGTTGGTGAATTAGAGCCAGAGTCTGGTACGCAGGCTTCTTTCCCTCGTGCTAACTCGGGCACTCGTGTTTTGAGGTTTAGTAGACAAGGAGAACAGGAGACTGACCTAAAGAAAGCATCCCTGACGCCCGCCAATAACCCTGGTAAATGCAACCTCGCGGTCATGCAAGAGGCCGATGAGCCATACAGTTCAGATGGAAGTCTGGAACCCAGAGGAAGGTGGCACGCCAGGTGGGGGCAATCGATGCCGGCATTGAGGTTGAGCCGGACACACACGATAGGGAGCATAATCTGAGTTGGCCATTGGCTGACAGGACTAGTCCGACAAACAGTGTGTCTAGGTTTACTCCCAATCTGGATCACTATCAGGCGTCTGCAGCCTCTGAGCAGCCAGAGGTGAGAAGGTCAGCCGCGCATCTTTTGATGCTGGCCTTAGGGGCCGAGCAGCCTGTCAACACATTTGCGACACAAGTCGATAGGCCTGGCAGAAGCCATTCCCCCTCCGAGGATCGGCATACTGGCGATGTGTGTGCGGATATTCCAACAGCTGAAAAAGTCAGACGAGAATCAAGCCCGCCTGCTGACTTCCCACTGGCAACCGACTCGAGTGCATACTCTACACCTGGTAAGTTCCGATTACCGCTACCAGGTTTTTCATCCATTCTGTTGGCAAGGTCTGCCACTGTTCAAGCAGAAACAGGCGTTGGGAGTCCGCTCAAGTCCGTTTCTGTCCTGGCTCACTAGATGTGTGAACAAAGCTCTCCTGCGCAGACCAATGTGGCTAATGTCTGGCTAGCTGAGGGTGCAGGTCCATTTCAAGGAATTTACCAGTACTAGGCCATGATGGACCCTTCGACTTTTCCTTTTGGTATTTTCATTTTTGTTTCTAGAGTTCATGTTATTCTCACTGTTTCCTGACTATTTCTGTTTTAGATTAGCCCACTATATCTGGGCTACTTACCCTGATCAGTATACTTAATTTAGACCTACCACTGTCCACAGATCCTGCGGGTGTTTCCTTTAGGTGTTTCCTTTGGGTGTTTTTCATTTGGAGTTTAACTTTTAGAGTTTTGCGAGTTATGCTTGTATTCTTTCCCACACACCCCCTGTTTGGATTAGCCCGGCTGTTGCCATTCCAGGTTGCCCAAACCCAATGTAGTCTACAGACACTTTTTTGCTCTACAGGATCCCTTTTCGAGTTTTGCAGACCATTCTTGTTTGCCAGGAGCTGTTCTGCATTTACCGGGTCGGCTCGTGGGACCTGCTCTTGAAATCTTCGCAGATCATTCTTGGTTTCTTCCAGCTCTTTGTCGTTTAGTGTATGTTTTCTCTGCTGGCTTTAGCGGTTTGCTCTTTTGCCTTGTGCGGATTATTCTTGTTCTTCTCTAGCTGTTTTTCGTTCGGGGTTGCCCCTTTCATTACTATTCCTATCCTTGCTTTTCATCTTATATCTCATCTGTTGAGCCTTAGCGGCAGCTTTCACTTTCTGCGATTAGCGTCTGGACCCGAGCCCTAGCCTTACCCGCATTTGTTTCTGTCCGCTTGGGCGACCTACTCAAACTAGATTAGTCCTTACATTCTGATAAACCTTTTTTCATCTAGTTCAGGAACCCCAAGTACCTAACACTCATATTGCCCCAGTGAAATCGCAGAGCGGCCAAGTCTTCCAGTGCAAATTCCTATATCAGCTATTAAGCTGCAATTTGGACACGCGAGGTGTGCTGAAGCCAGCGAACATGAAAGCGAGTGATGAACTGTGAATGTCCTTAGTTCTTAAGGAAGCTGGGCCGACCATTTTGATCTTCCAAGTACACACCCCATATCATGCCCTTAGCTACCTACCAAGAGAGGCTTCCTAACACCACCTGCACCTCAACGTCATCCACTGCAATTCTCTTCTATCACTATTCACCTCCATACTATGTTACAATAACAGCGGCGGCTTATGGCGGACCAAGCGCGTTTATCGAGGCAGGGAAGGCAAAGACGAAGGGAGGTCCTTCACGGACGTTTCCGGGAATCTGGGTCCAGGGACGGATTAACTATAATAACATCACCCAGTGTTGAGTCTGTTATGGCTGGCTCCACTGTAGGTAGGAGGAGGGATGCCGTGCGGGAGCCAGCTTTTTCACGACTCCAGGTACCAGAGCCTGTTCTGTACAACCGGCAGCAGGTCTTAGAGTCAGCGGATGAGAGTCTAGACTCTAGTGATGGGGAATATGAGGGTAATGATGGCCAGAGGGAGAAGAGTGAGGAGAGTGAGGAGAATGAGTTAGGCCAGCATGGGGACGATATGGATCATCCATGGGCCTGGGGAGTGCAAAGACCAATTGCCGTAAGTTTCTTAGCTTCGAGGGATCGATACTGACAATCACCCCTGGGAATACACAACATTCCAGCAGGAGGATTAGTTACCCCGAATGGAGAACGTCTGCTCAAGTATGAGTTAGCCAAAATGGTTGTACATCTGCCATTCCCTCCCGTTCGCCCACAGACTTCAATCCACTTGTGATGCTGGAGATAAGCCCAAGTCACCCAGATCCAACCATGCAGGAATTGGATAGCGGAGGACAGCAAGCCAGCAGTAGGCAAAATATGGCAACTGGGCTTGGGCGTACCATTCGGGCCAGACACTATGACCTTATGTGAGACTGGACTGTCTGCGTCAATCCGTTTCCGGACGCAATTACCCTGACCAAAGAATTACGCACATGTTGGAGCGATGCCTGGACCAAATTAGGCTTTCCTGACTTTGCTGATATTACCCCGCTCTCAAATGACCAGGTACGTTACCCTTAATCGATAACAGACATCCTATGCTAGACTAAATTGAGAGGCCGCTGGTCACTGATTTGCAGATCCGGGTAAAGCACAGCAGTTGCAGATCTCGGTATCTGCATACAGCAAAGCAAGCTACAACCGAACTCTATAAGCTCAATATTGAGGATCCTACAGCCTGTGCAGGAAGAGTAGAATACCTACTGGGGGAGGATAGGTTGATTTACCTGCTGGGCAGCTATGAGGTATCTTTTTAACATTTGTCGGGATTGTTTCTAATCTGAGTAAGACTAAATGGATCTAATCTGGCGGACAGCCAATTTCTCTTAGATTCCTAGCACCCCAGATTCTGGGTGTGATATTTGCTCAATATTACTCTGGCCCGAAAAGGAAAGGCATGACGGATGAGAGTTTCTTGGATAGGATCGATGGCCCATTTATCTGTCTGACAGCCACCATATTATGTCATTCACTGCGATGTTGGCGGACTGGTATCTCTATCAATAATGTGGCTTTAACAAGTACCAATTCCGGGGGTAAGAAAAACAATGTGTACTGGCAGGTTTAGAAAGTGTCCGGATCCCCCGATGGCTCGGGCATCCGGACACTTTTCAAAATAGCAAGTACTCGAGTTGGGTGAAAGCTTAGCTAATGGATAGATAGCCCTGCTGGAATGTCAGAGGCGATCCTGGGGCAAAACGGGAAGAGTTTGGCAATGTCGAATAATCTAGCGGATAAGGACGACATTTGAGGCCAGAATCGCGAAGGAGCGGGGAAAGCTAGTTGAGAGGACGGCGGGATATAACAATGATAAGGACACATTGAGGCGGGAGTTTGGTAGTGATACGAAGCTGGATGAATTGGAGGCCACTGACGGCCTCATGGATACAGGAGGCGGACATGGTCGGCAGGAGCCACAGTGAGAACATGGGCCCAATCTGGGAGCACTGCTTGGTGCAGCGCAGTTCCAAGGCCCTGGGGAGGCAGAATCGCATATTAAAGAAACCGATCGAGAGGATAGGAAGAATCGTTTTATCACCACTCGCTGATCGTGTATATATATCTAATTAAATTAAATTAAATTACGCGTGCTAAAAGGGTCAGGAATGGTCAAACAATAGTAGTGTGCGAGTCGGTGGGCAGGAAAGGCATGAGAATGAATTGCGTGGATGATTATAAGCCGCGCACGTATGAGTAAGGCATCTAGTGGGCAATTGTAGGTTCAGAAGGCATGGGAATGTGTCGGGCAGATGGTTATAAACTGCGCAGGCTTGGGTAAGTCGTCTAGCGGGCAGCTGTAGGTTGACAGGCACGGGAATAAGTCTGGGTGGCTGTTAGAAGCCAGGGAAGACTGTGGGAACGGGTGAGGGGACTGCAAGCGGCCGGGGAAGACGGTGGGAGCCCGCAAGCGGACTCTAAGAGGCCGGGGAGGCGGCAACAGGCATGGAGTAGACGAGATAGAATGTGGAGAGCTGAGGAGAGAGCCGCCCAAAAGGGCAAGAGAGGGGGGATGTCTGCTGGATATGGGAGAAGATGGGCTGGGATCAGAGGGTGGAGGAGGAGGGGCTGAACGTGTTGGGAGAGATGAGGGTGGAGGAAGTAATGACGGGAAATCGTCCGCCGAATACGCGAGGGAACTGAAGGAATCCAGGAGTGTGGGAGAAGCGCAAGTGATGTTGGTGGGATTCTGGATGAGAAATGGATTCAGGAAGAGGTTAGTGGCAGGGTTAAAGGAGAGAGGGTATCATGGAAAGAAAGCCGGCGGGCGGGGGTATCGGGGGGGGAGGCCGGGAGGAGAGATGTCGTGGTCGTAAGACATCGACAAAAGGGCAGCATGGGAACGGGTGTATTGGGAGCGAATGTATGAAGAGGCTGGGCGCTGGGGGTAGAGTATCAGGGGGGTGGCTGGGCCAGGGGGGGTCAAATGCGTCAGGACGCAAAAAGGGCCGCGTCCAATGCATCCGGACGCTGACTTGCGCGTCCATACGCATTGGACACGGCTCTTTCACTTCCGGATGGAATGAACCTGGGCGGACGCACCCAGAATAGGAGTTTACCTTATAAGCACCTGGAACGTCTGGCTCACCAGGTGAACGGGGAGAGACAGAACGCAAGGAACCTTTTTCTGCTGATGAACCAGGACTTTCAATCACCACTGACTATGACCTGGATGCAGCATATCTCATTCCAGTTCCTCGAATCTCACGTTGCCGACGCCATCTATGGTAAGCATTTCAATGACAAGAGGAAGCTTGGGATGCTAGACCCGGAATTCATCAATCATGTCAATGGTACCATGGTGTCTCTCACTTGTGCACTCCTGTGCCATCAACTATGCGCATATAGACCTGCGGTGTATCAGGATCCTCGGGACTTCAAGCCTGATGCAGTTGGAGGTAGGAGACCCTCAATGTCCACCCCGTCTTTGGTTTTTGTTCTAATGACTAACCAATCTTGCAAGACCTTTTCTTACGGCAGAAGAACACCTGGCGGGCAGTACAACAGCCAACGCAGCAACTCATGCTCAGGAATCTGCGTGAGACGATCACAGACAGGATCTAGCAAAATCATCCAATAATGCAGGAAAGTTGTGAAGGCGATGCTGACAATCATGACGCAGTTCATGCCGAACTGAAGCATCAGCTTTCCAGGAGTCAGCAATCTAGCTGGAATCCAAGACAAGCTGCTGTGCGGGAACAGACACCACTCAACAATTACGCCGGGGGTTTAGCGCACTACCAGTAGAGTCAAGATGCATCTCAGGAGAGCGAAATGTTGTTTGACTACAACGAGGCGTCATTCGCCCAAGCGCTTCAGATGCTAGATTCACATCTGGTGAGCCTAGGTCACTCACCGGAGCTGACGCTGGGATTAGGGCAAGATGGGCCAGCGACCCCGGCTTCGCCAGTCAGCTATGGTTGAGCCTGTGCGACTCGCAGGAATGTAACACAGGTGTGGGAGAGACTGGTTTTTTGTAGTCTTGGCGAGGTGTGAACTGTTGAGTTTATGGAATTTGGTTTGCAGGAAACTTGAATGTAGGACTATTAGATTTTGGTTGGCCGATCTGTGGAGCCGTGAGGACAATTTGGGGTGTATTTCTGTGCGAGATCTAAGTGAGAGCTCAGAAATGTGGAATCGCCATGGCCAGGAGGTCCTGGACGCCCTGGTCATCGCAGTAGACTAGTAATAATAGAATATCAAGATGCGGATGAGGTTCAAAGTCATAATACAAGGTGCACCAGCGCCTCGAAGCTTTTGTGAATACTAGTCTGTAATACGAATGAATAGTGGAGCGATCTCGACGGGGTCTGAAATATGTTTGCTATCACGACGCTATCGAGAGTATGCATGAAAGCTATTACAATGTTGTCATGACAGCGTCTGGAATATGTGTGCTATCAGGAAGCCGTCGAGGGTATGCATGTGAGCTATCACGATGTCGTTAAGACGGTGTTTGAAATCTGTGTGCTATCACGACACCATCGAGAGTGTGCAAGTGAGCCATCACGATGCCGTTACAATGAACAGGTGAGTTATTTGGAAGGCATTGGGATATAGTCAGACATCGCAATTGATTGAGAGGGGGTTCAAATATCGCTGTGTAGTATCCCGATAGTCTTCCGGACGCTAGAATGGAGTAGAATTCCGCCATGTCGCGAGAGGCACAGGAAGGAGATCATCAGGATGTGGGAGAGCTTAGGGGCTGAGGGCATCTGGAAGCATGCGCTTGGGGGTGGACATCGTCGGGACATCGAGGAAGCAGACATAGATGGGAAGTGGCATCCGGATGTTACGTCAGGCCAACATCCCGTTCAGAGTAATGGTTAACATTCTGCGCTTCCTGAGCGTCTGATGCATGGGATTCTCAGGACGCATATTATGATTTTTGCAGATGTTCACTAAATTATGAGAATATATGGCACTAGAGTGATGGAGAGGCTCTTTTGTGCTCCATATTTGGGGATGTATAGTAACTTATACCAAGTGTCTTGGTCTTTCAAGATTTACCGGGTGGAGAAAGTCTTCAAACAGAGTTGAAGTATGGGGTTGTTGAACTTGACATCAGGGATCAAAGGTAAGATATAAATGAATAGCTCATAGTTTGAGGCTTCTATATTGCTAGTTAAGCAGCACAGTTTGCTGCTACTGCTTATTTAGCTATAATATAATTCTGGTAGTAGTTTTGCAAATAAGATTTCTCGTTTTCCTTCATAGACTTGAGTGGTATTTGAAAGGTGGATATGTTTTCATGCTGTGGCTCATGAGAGTGCTTTAAATTCTGGTATAGCTCAGGAAGGAAAAGTCCAAGAAATTCATGAGAATCATGTTAAGTATCATCAGGAAAGTTCTCATTTATACAGCTGACTAACTCTGAATTACCCATCTTCCGCTGTTTGAATAAAGACTGACAAAAAATACCCATAGAATACTTGGCTTATTAAATAGATATTTTCCACTCTATACACTCACGGTAATCCTTGGAGAATGCCTCTACCAAAGGTTACTTATACTAGCACTCAGAATTGGGAGACTGATTCAGATAATTAAGATAAATCTTATTCAAAAAATACAGCACAAGAGATTGAGTAGTGCAAAAATATTATAATACACCATATTGGTAAAATATGTTATCTTGATTGAGGAGGCCTGTGCTCTCAATTTCCGCATGTCAGAAATATGTGAATAAGCTAGTCAAGATTATATAGAATATTAAGGTCACTTTTAAAATAATATGGTAGGAACTGTGGAACATGTGTACATGTTCCGGTAAGGGTACACAGAAGCAGGCAGTGCCGGATCTCCTATGTTTAGTTGATTTATATTTGGTTTATTTGATTTGATTTCAGCTCCGCCACTATCTCTGAGTCAGATAGGCTATGCTAACGTATTGCTATGTTTAGTTTGCTTTGCTGGAAGTTTATATTTAGGATTCCGGGTATGGAAAGGTCATGTAGCACTGGTGGAGGCTGAGCTATGTTTCTTTCTTTGGTCTTGCAGGATTACAGGATTCCAGTATGTGCGCAGCTACTGGTAATGATCGTGATTGCAGGAAGGCTATCGCTCTTGGGTTTTGTATTTAAACCAGTCTCCTGGCTCGCAGGAGACAGCAGACTTCGACAGACCTTCAGTCTAAGATTACACTTGGTTGAACGGCAATCCCTGAGTTCTATTTGTCCTTCAACTATTATCCTTCTAGCTACCGGTCCCTTGAAGCCTCCCTTAGCACCAGCCCTAGCAGGTCTATCGCCGGTCCTATTGTATTTTCGTTAAACAGGAATAAACCTGTTACAAACTGTTAGATGGTACCAAATATCTGAGAACAAGTGAGATGTATAGGTGTAGGGTACTTTATTGTAGATGGAGATGTGTCTAGAAAGGCATAATATAAACATGTGTAAAATAGTGATAAAGATTTTTCTTCTGTTAACTTCTTATATTAATAAAATCTCTTCTCCGTAGCGTGATGATTTCAGTAAAGATTGAGATTTTATTGATTTCTTTTTTAACTTATATATTCTTTGTTTATGGTACAAGAACTTGCATCCAGCCTTAGCTATAGCATAATCAAAACCTTAAATCGATTTGCTCTTTCCCGCCCCAAGATTAATCCCCAATCCCAGGTCCCTCTAGTATGGAACTGACTGCACATCTTGCCTAAAGAAACTAGTAAAGACCAGCAGGAAACAACAGAAAACCCCCTAATGTGCACATGGGCCTAAGGCACAAAAGAAACCCAATCAATATCACAACAAGAGTCCACAAAAGAAAGAAAAAATCCCACTAGTAGCGCCAGAAACAAAGTACGCCTCTGAACCCACTTGAGAGGGCCAAATCCTAGAAGAAGGCCAACCATCTTGTAGGAAGCACTGGAATACCAACAAAGAAGCAAGCCCATTAGACGGACGGTGGACTAAGGCTAAGGGACAAGTATAGAGGGTACCCAGCCAGCATTGTCAGAGCTAGAACCTGGTAGTGTAGACCGGTGGCAGTAAGATACCGGCAAGAGAGGGTACGAGTAGTAAGATACCGGCTAGTGAGGAAAGGGGGCAGTAGGGTGCTAGCCAGTCCAACCACAGAAGAAGATAGAGGAAGGATAAACCAACACCTTGGCGATAGAAACCTTTTGTAATCGTATTTGTAACTGACTGGGTCAGTGGCTGTTCTCTATAGGGTGTATAGGGAAAGTAATTATGGCCTCTTGAAGGATTTCCCCTTCTGCAAACTGTGTTTCTAGCTCGCTGTAACATGACGATGAAGGAAGTGTTTGTGACCGTGCAAATGTTAAGCGAGGCGAAACAAGTGTGGGGCAGGAAGCGGAAACAACATTGCAAGATAATAAAACTATCAACAAAAGGACAAAAGTGGGGTAAAATCTCCTAGGGTAAACCCCAGAGTCTGAACAGGATAGGGAGAGCCTAGCACCCGCTAGGGATAAGTCCATGACTGGGAAGTGATGGTGAAGAAATAGTGATAATTTCCGGGTGTTGAGATTTCAATTGCCAGAGGTATAGAGGAGACGGATAATCTTCGTAAATCTTGAAATATTCTTTGTTTGTTTTGTTTTGTTTATCTGATTTATGATTTGTTTATGGTACAAAACATGCCTGCAGCGCTAGCTACTATCAAAACAAAAAACCTCATACTGAGTCCATCTCGCCCACCTGCCAGTGGAATAACCATCTTGCCAAAGTGTTGGGGTAGAAAAAACTAACAACTGAAAGACAAGCCTGAATGCAACAGGTGTCCCAAATGCTTCTGCAGACAAGCAACTAACGAAATACAACCCGACAGTAAGCAAGAACCAATATTAACTCAAGAAAATCAAACCCTTGAACCAGAAACCAACAAGTCAACCTATCATTTAGGGCTGCAGCATAACATTCGTAATCCCAGTGAAAGTAGTCCAGATGGAAGGGCCAATAAAGATTCCAAGCAAGCAGAGCAAAGGAATCCAGCTGAAGGAGTGAGGACAATCAATCAAGGGCAGAGGATGAGTATAGCAAGTTGTATAACCCAAGTTCTCTGGAACATAACTGTGTACAGCAGTAAGGTGCCAGCTGGAGAGTGGGTAGCAGTAGGGCGCCAGCCAGAATCGGAGCAGTAGGGTGCCAGTCTAGATAGAGAGCAGTAACGCCTCAGCTGGAGTCGGTATGATAGTCGAGTAACAACCTTGCCGGTCAGCAGTAGGCTGCTAGCCTATCCGACATTGGGGGGGAGAGAGAGAGGTTAGCCCACCATCTTTGCCGTAGAAACTATCGGTAATCGTGTTCGTGTCTGACTAGTCAGTTACCCACTGGTTCTTTAGAGGGTGTATGGGGAAAGCGACCATGGTCTGTTGAAATATTTCCCCTAGGGCAAACTATATTCCCAGCCATCTATATTATGGGTGTTGAAGGAAGTGTTCCCGACCCTGCAAATGCTAAGTGAGGCAAAGCAAGTGTGGGGTAGGCAGAGGAAACAACATCCCGAGACGATAAAACCAACCACTAAAGGATGGCAAGGGGGAGAGAGTGGGCTCAGAGGGTAGACCTAAGAGTGTAGAGAGAATAGAGAGAGTCCAACACCACCAAGGGATAAACCCATGATGGGGGATGTTGCAGGAAGAAGAGGTAATAATCTCGTAGTGTTGAGATTTCAATTGTGGAGGTGTACAGGAGACAGAGGATGTCAGTAAAGCTTGAAAGGTACATCTATATTTATATTTTATCTTGTAGTATGCACAGCCTACAAGTATCTACCATATTAACTAAGAACTTGCTAACTATTCCATACTTTTTCTTATAGTATGAGAACTTTTGGACCTTGAATATAATAGTTCAACTATTAATATACGGACTGGAGACCTCTTGATTTCTCTGACGTAGCAACATGTCCCAGTTGGAGTTCACAATTCTTCATCCATCAGGAGAAATTGAAACTTATCTGCATACTTGACAGTATTCTCAATATTGAACAAGCAAAGCGGTCAGCTTCATTATCGGGCCTGTAGCTGTTGCAGATATCACTCTGTCTTTCTGCACACAGGTTTCAGTGAGACTAGAGCTTGAGAATGTACCAATAGTATAATTTGTTCATAGTCTTTCCTTATCAACCAGTCCTCAGTGGTATCTTCTCCATCCTACAACTGGTATGTGAGTAGTGATACTCTTACCTCATCTAGATTATGCTGGATGAAAACCTCCTGTTACTCTGGTGACCTAGTTTCCTGAGCCATACCACAATTTCTGTAACTTCATGCGATGCTGACCGACTTTGCCTAGAGCACTTGAATTATCTTACCAAAGGTCACCTCTCATTCATCCTGGCAACAGCATGCAGTCAAAGTGACTGTTGTGACTTATTTAGTGTTATGAGATGGGTTGCAATGATAATGTTCCTTGCTGTGGCGACATTACACAACGCTCTCTGGTATTATTCCGCCGTCCCAACCCGAGTACGATAGGGAGGGTGTTACCTTCACAGAGTGAAGGTAGCGTAATCCCAGGTTATACAAAATTAGGTGGGAAAGCTATGCTTTTCCCATATGCCTAACAGGAACCCAGGATTGTTATGACATGATTGGATACTCCCTGTAGAAATCTTGACTTCTTATTATACTAACTGTAGGTATAGCTACTCCCTTTAGCCTCTCCTGGGTGGGGATTACCTCTGGGCTAGTATCAGAATTTCAGATAGGTGATTAAAAAGGTTACAATTTTTCTGTTAACTTCTGAATCACAATTTACATAATTGAGTCCAAACCTTCAGGCCTGTTATCAAACAATTGAGTATGATAATTGGTAATGCGATATTCTCAAAGAATTTCACTATCTATAGACTCAGATCCGGAAGTGTGCTGCCCCTTGCAAGACCTGTTTTACAACCTTTACATATTACCTATTAAAAATAATGACAAACTATTCTTCATTTCATACTCATTTTTGTACAAACACCTATTATCAGATTCTTAGTAAAGACATTTGGCTGTTATTTACATGGCAACTAGTTTCATGTCAAGGATTATTATATATATTTTACCTCCTTTTAAAATGGTCACAAGCTTTTCTATTCAAGTAGCATTCTGATTAGCTCATCTGCCGAAATATTAAAGAAGAAAAAAAGCTTAGTAGTAAACTTACTTCCTTTACCTTTGAAGTGCCATGCTATAACTGGAGTAAAAATTTCTATCATTAAGTATAAAGCTCCTCAAACTATTGTTGAACATTCTGTAAGTTCCAATGAATTTTTATATAGGCTCTGATACCTGTCATAATATAGGCAATCTTATCATTACTTTCAGGCCAGTAAAACCTGTAGTCATATATGGAAATACTTTTAGAAGCAATTTAAGCCATGATTTAAGATGGTTAATATTTTTACCAAATTTGTGTAGGTGAGGATGTATCATTAGACATGTGCTATACTTGCTTTGAGCAATTTCTATAAGCTCAAGAACCTCATAATATGTCATGTCTTTAATTAGCTTATTTATTAGTTCTTTTGAGGAACTTGTTTTAAGGTACTAATCATAATCCTTTTCAAATTGGACTATGATTTCTTCTGCTGGGGTTCCAAAAAATCTCAGACTATAACTTTATTAGTATTATGTAGATATATCTAAAAGGAATTGATAAATATCATATATTGATATATTAGCTTTGTTCATCGCTAGCCGGCATCTTTCCAGGAGAGATTCAAGTGATTGATGGATAAATATATCAGTCTTGGAGTAGGATTCAACCCTGGTATAAGGATCATGCAGAGTTTCTTCAGGTTCCAAGTTCCTTTTACTGACATTCTTCCACCGTCATGCTACCTTTAGATTTTCAAATTCTCCTCCTTGCAAATTATTTTTAAACAGGAAAAATACAAAAGTAAAATAAATCCTTTTAAATTTCCAGATGTTTCAGCATCTGATGTCGGCCCAGCAGACTTCATCGTCAAATCTCCACTTCTTGTAGAGAGAGGCAAGCAACCATTATAGCACTCTTGGGAGTAGTTGGAAGCACCAACAGCAAACATGGATCACTAACCTTACATATCCCACTCGTGTTGAAAATATTAATATTAGTCTGATATTCCATTTGGGTTAGTATTAAATCATAAAGAATATCAGCAAAAAAACCAGATTTTGCATCCACACACATCTGAACACACCCTGCAGTGGATTGGCATCTCAGGCTGGTCAGCATCCTGTGCATCTCATAAATCCTTTTTTGAACTTTAGAAGCCAATATGGACATGTAAATGTTGTCTGTTAGGGTTGAAAATTCAGGTTTGTCTACATGATTGTTAGATTAATCTTAAAATGAAATAGGTTTTTTGATTACCTCAGTTCAAAAAAAATCGTCCCACAGAACACAGCCAGAAGATGCAGGATGCGCTAAAATGCAAATAACACAAACTAATTTTTTGTGCTAATGAAGTGTGAATGGAGAAAAAAGAACTATAGTTCTCCTTTGACAAATTTATTACCTACTTTCTCAGTTTCAATTATTCTTTCTAGCCTTCTCCCTTCAATACTTTCCTGGGCCTGTAAGGCAAAGCCCTTTCTCCAGCCAGGTGGAGTGGACTCAGAATTCTTTACCATTGGTGCTGAACTACTGTTCTCAGAAGTTTGCAGAGCATCCAGATTGCAACACCTATTCCTGATTCAAAGGAGAAAAGGTGGGAGGGGGAAGCAAAGTGAAGGGTGTAGATGAAAAGTAAAGTGTGTAGATGAGTTGAGTAATGTAAGTCTAGTCAAGTGCATGTTCAACTGCCGCCATACAAGCACCTCTAAGAGGCTAGAGTGATGCAAGGTTCATGAGACAACCTGGAACAAAGTTGATGGGAAGATTAAAGTGTGTTTGCTGTTGGAATAGTAGCTTGGTGGTGATGATAGAAAGGAAGAGAGCGCAGCTGAGACTAAATACTGTTTGTGGTAACCCACACACTGTGGGCTCACTATCACACAAACACCAAAAACACCAGTCACCCTCAGCATGGTGATAGTCCCACTTTCCTACTAACTAGTATGCCCTAACATGACATCCCACGATGGGGTTACTCCATCGCTGGCGTGGCCAGTCTCTCATCCGCAGCAACATGAACTTTGTTCGTAAAGTCGGCCGCAGATCTCGACGGCACAATAAGGGTGTTACGGTACCTCCACCGCCCCCACCACCGCCGCCTCCGGAATCACTGTTAGTGTTTCCCAGCATGCAGTCGGATGTTTGTACAGTATTGTAATCTCAGAGTGTGCCATTGTGGCCAAATCGCTTGTGTCAGTTCGGCAGGCTCCCATCAGAATGTTGACAGGCATAGTACTCGAGCACTGTATTCGAGTACTCGTGTACAAGTACTCGGCAGTAGAGTACATACAGGTACGATACTCGTAAATCTCTGATGTTTGTGGGCGCAGCCGCTGTTGGATGGATGGACGTGGTGGATGTGAGAGAACTTGTTTATTCTCAGATGCACGCCGCTGCTAACTAAATAGGACTAACAAACACGTGTGCACAACTAGTTGTTTACCCCCAACGCTGTCCTATGCTCTCCACAACACAACTAGGGTGGTTGCCCGTACCCTACTACACTCAACAACCGCTACCAGTATTGCATACGGGCAAAAGGTCAGGCGGAGCCTCAAAACTTTGGTGTATGCAATAGCAGTCATGTTCGGAGAATTACGAGTAGTACTATAAGGTTGAACCCAATTTTCCATAAGACCAAGTGGCCTCCTCGTTGTTCAACTAGGAACCAGCGACCAGTTCACTCTCCTCCAACCACTTCTTCAATAAGTTAACTTACGCAAACGACACAATCAACATCATGGACCCCGATTCGGCCGAATGCCGGGAGCTTCAGAGAGAATGCAAGCGGCTTGGCCTTAGGGCTGTGGGGACAAAGGTGGAGTTAATAAGACGCCTGGAGTCAAGCACCAGCTGCCAGAAGAATCCCCTTACTCTGCCGAGCCAGGAGGACACAGAATTCCAGCCCGGCTGCGTTGACCAATCTAAAAACCATGATGAAGAGACAATACCGGAGCTGGCTACAAGCTCCCTAGTACCAGTGAAGCAAGCGTGCGGAGGAGACCCTGAGGGCGAGATCTCGGGTCAGTTAGTCAATCGTCGCCGTGGCCATCGCTCCATTGATATTCCCACACTCCTGGTGGCGATAGAGAAGAGGATGACATCACTCACGGAAGGTATTGAAGCCCAGCAAAAGAAGCTTGCCGAGAACCAACTCCTCCTAAACTCGATTGCTCAGGGTGTGGGCAGTATGACGGCTACTGTTGGAGCCTACCACCGCGAGCGTAGCCGGTTCCTAAGTACCTTTAAAAAAGATAAGCTCGGTAGTGCTACGGCGAGGGATTTGATGATCATTACCGAAGACAAGCTCATAGCCGAGGCGAGGGGGGATGCAGCCACTGATGCTCTGCTCTACTATGGGCCCATCGGCAGAAGAGATATTAAAACGTTCCAGAAACTGTATGGCTTACACCCGATGACGGTACGAAAGCTTCGTGAGTAGTAATCCTGCTATTTGTTAAACCTGAAATAAGTATCCAGCTAACCCAGTCAGACCATAATAAAACCCTTTTGATCCTGAACATGCATGCCGGAGTTCTCGCTTCCAACCAGAAGACTGGTAGCCCCAAGTTTTACAACCTCTTTGACGATTTTGTTAGGCTGTTTACGGTATCGGGCATGGGCTGCGATGAGGGGTACTTGGCTGGAGACCCAACGGAGGTGACAGATGCATACTGGGCATTTATGACTTGTATTGAGACTGAGGTTACCCGGGTGGCACAGGGATCAGACACTTTAGTCTCCGGTGTTTCACTGAACTGATACTCGCGCTTAAAATAGCGGTAAGTTATGGCGCTTTGAAATGGGGAAGTTAATTGGCAAGGTCCGAAAGGGTTTTTAGGACTGTAGGCATAATTAGATTGGGGCAGACGAGCTACGGTATTAGAGCCACAGAAAGCCCCAAGAGAATAAAAGTTTGTTGGAAAAAAATATAAAATGTTATGGTATCATACTGTACTTGAGTGTACAATGTGACCACGAACAAATCCAAAACAACCACAGCATTAGGCTGCGAACACGGACCCCGAAGTCAAAAATGGTCCCAAAATTGAGAATTATTGCCGTTCAAGCCTTTCTCTCCTGTATTGTCGTTACCCTAGTCATGCACCATTACGTTGGCAGGACAGAACTTGCTGAAGCTCGCTACGATACTGCAAATGGAGAAGGCAAATCTTGGCTGAGAAGCACGAGTATGTTTCCACTCATGATAAGCTAAAAATTTGTCTCCTTAGGCCTAATATACTAAAAAAAAGGGGTGGGGGGGGATAGGAATTTACTCTCCGTTTTCACAGTTTTTTCTTCTTTTCCTCGCATGAAACAACTATATTTCTCTTCACCAACTATCACTCATCCCCTCCTCAACCTAACTTCAGGGTTCAAGGCCAACTCAATTGATTACTCCCCCTCTCATCCTATATCCACACAGCAAACGATTGCCCAGGAAAAACAGAAACCCGAATTATTGAAGACCCCTCGCGCTATTGGTTCGATGTCGCAACTCATACTCTAGCAGATCAAATCTTTTCCCCAGCCTGGGGGGATTCTAACAGAAGGGAAGTCTGGGGGTAATGAAAACTGTAGAATACTGCTAATAATGGCTTGATCGTGGCAGTGTTTCTGACACTGGCCGATGGAGATGATGGCTCATTGGACTTCCCAAGAGTTTTTCTCTATTTACTTGCTCCTCCTCCGAGCCCATGCATAACCCTTTTCTAGCATTTGTTCTTTCAACCTGTGGTATTCGAAGCGGGTCAATTTCACAACTTCTCTTCAATATCTAGCTTCTGTTGATTCCCTCCTTGAGATCGAAGCTTCCTAACAGCATTATGGCAGAATGATTGCTTCCATTCCTCTCATACCTTCCATTCTTTATTTTCACATTTTTTTTGTTTTTGTTTTCACTTCCTCACTCCCCTCACTCCCTCCCCCTTCCGAATATTGTATCTGTGACCTACTGTATACTCCCCTCACTCACACTCTTACAAACGAACAAAAATAATACACCTCCATTGTTATACTAACCGTATTGTCAAGGCTCTTTCCCCTTTACAATCAGGTCACGGTTTGATACCTGTGTATTCCACGCTTTCCTAAGTGCTTAGCCAGGACAGTATCATGCTGGTTCTATACAAGTAATACCATGCCCCCCCCCTTCCCTCCTCATACCCACCCAATCATCACCCATAACAGCGAACCCCCTCCAAGAACTAACCGCACAATACAATGCCCTGCATACCCCCACCCAGCAGCCCAACCGGCACACCCCAGATCCTACACGAACATTGAGAAAGAGCACCTCTTCACTCCGAATCAGAACGAAGAAATCAAAAACACCATAACAGACATAACAAAATCTACCACTACGTTTCTCTCCCCCCAAAGTTCCGCCTCCCCGTCCCTCACTCAAAATGATTGATAGCATCGCGTTAATTCCTCAATTTTCACTACACTAGACTTCGCACCAGAGCCCATAGTCGTCCGCCATACTCGTGCTGCCAACAGACCACCCTAACTAACTCCCATTGAAAGAAAAGAAAAAAAACAGACGGATAGTTACCTACAGAATATCCACCCAACCCACCACAAAAATGGCCAAGAGGCGAAGACGAAAACAGACAAGTACCCACCCACCGAACCACCTTTCTTTTTTTGTTTTAGAGGAAGAAGAAAAAAACCCTGGTTGGTATAATCTGGTATAAACTGGGCAGGACTGTTGACAGGGGAAACAACGTAATATAGAGGGGAAAGGGGATATAACAGCAGACCAGACGGACGAAAAATGAAATGAAAAAAATGAGAACAAGTCCTATATGCCCGAACACAATACACTAATGAGGACAAACAATTGTCGAGAGAAGGAATGATATTGTCAAGGAAACCAAAGAGAGAACGCTCCGTAATAATACACAAAACTAGTTCCGTTCCGATCCCGTTTGATTGGCGCCGTACTCTTTCACACAAAACGGAAGAGGGAAATAAGAAAAATGGTGCGGAAGAACCCTCTGATGGGCCGATTCACGCCCCACCAGGACCGAAAAAGAATCCATCAAAAAGATCCATTCCTTGTCCTGCAGCGTTCCCGCTCCCCGCTACGCCGCCAGTACTTCCGCTATCACTCCAAGCATCGCCCTCCCAGTCCAAACTACCAAGACCAAACGCCGACATATCCAGGTTACCCCAATCTACCGGTTGTGCAAGCTGCGGGTCAATACTCATTCCGTCCTGATCCATGGATGGAGATTGGAAGTGCTGTTGTAGGGAGAGCGGAAGCTGGTTGTGCGTGTGTGTTGGAGAAGAGAACGTGAGTGGGTGATGCGGTGCAAAGTTGTGGGATGGTGATAAGGCGTATTGTGGAGATGGGGTTGATACAGGGTGGGGATGATGGGGATTGCTAGGGTGGAGCTGCTGTTGATTAAAACGTAGGCTTGGGACAGTGTTGCTCCCCCCTCCTGCGGCAGGGGTGAAAAGTTCACGAAAGTCTTCGTCAAAGTGGGGTTGGCGTTTACGCTGCTCTGCTTGCTGCTGCTGCTGCTGCTGTCGTTGTTGCTGTCGCTGCTCTTGCTGGTGTTGTTCCTGCTGTTTTAGCTCTCGCACTAGTTGATCCTCTTCCTGCTGTTCTTGTGTCGTGAGGGGAGGGGTTGTCGCTGACATGGGCTCATAGTCATCGTTCTGTCGGGATCCGGCGAACGTTCTCGTCATGCTCTCAAAGTCCTTAGTGAAGCCCGGCGCAACTTCTTCTATCCCCCCTTCTTCATCGTCGTCATCATCGTCCTCATCGTCCTCCTCCTTTACTGTCGCTGGGTGCCGCGTTGCCTGTGCCATCCCTCCGCGGCTCATTCCTGTTGCCCCAGCAACTCCAGAACTTTGCGCAAATGTACCCGAAGGTGCAATTTTGCTCATTGGCCCCCGGCCACCTGCTAGGCACATTTGAACAGTTGCGCGTGACATACGCTCGAATGCGTCGCGACAAGCCTCAGCAGGGGGGCATTTGTCCACCAAATCTCCGAGGACGGAGGTAGCAGCCAATATCGTAAAATCTACTTCATCCATGGCCAGGCGTGAGCGAACCAATGGAGAGTGCCAGATTGAGTAAAGGAACGAGATCCCTAATCAAAAGTGTCAGCGTCAAGCCAAAAATGGGAAAGCGAGGTTGTAGGTGGTAATTACCGGCCATGAATAAGTGGTGGGTAGCGAGGAACGTATAGTTCACTTGGTGGACCCGGTGGAGTTGTCTATATAACCTGAGGACTTTACTTCCCGCCTCTGCGACAGTCATATAAACTCTCTCTTCCTCTTCCGCACTGACCTTTCTTCCTCCAAATCCTCGCTCGGCTGCCCTTCCTCGAGAAGAATTTCCATTGGGCCCTAACTCCCCCGTGAACAGAACCGGAACAGAAAGGCACGGCCGATAGAGCATTATCTTAGCCTGCCAATAGTTTAGCTGTAAGAACTCGAGGGAAAACGAGACACCAGTCTGCTCTCTAGATTGTGGGGCTGTATCGATCCATTCTTTCAGACGGCGATCCACGTCTTTATGCCAGCACTGTACCGTCTCAAAATTGCGGAGGAAGGGGGTTTGCAAATGGTAAGGATGGTGAGGAGGATAAATATCGCCCCTTGAACGATTTGGCACCGGAGGGTCAGCGCAAGGGTTGCCGGACGTGCTGGTGAAAGCAAGAGAGTGCGACTGTTGTTGCAAAACTTGCAATATCTCGGACTGAAGCAGGCGGAGGCGGAAGTAGTGGTGAGAGATTGTCTTGTAAGAAGGCAATTCCTTCCCCGGAGGGGGAGGGGTTATTCCAGCCGTCGGATGGATGTACTGATCGTCCAGGAGTGACGGAAACTAAGCGCAAGAAATCCCCATGTTGGCACATCAACACAGAAACAAGACAACGGCATCTTCCTTTCTCCACCGGGCAATAAATTCAAGGAAGGGATACTAGAACCGCCCACCTGTGTACTGACGACTTCGTCTGATATTCCAAATGGCCGGCCAACACAGGTGCTGACCAGCCTATCGAGGCTATAAACACACCACCAAAGACGCCTTCTTAATTCTCTAGACCACTGCCGCTTCCCTTTCTTGCCGTCCTTCTTTGCGCTTTTTGCTGCTATTGCCTCCGCGTCCTCGTAGTGCAGCCCCAGATCCACAGCCAGTCTCACGGCGACACCAACTATATACCACAACCCCGGTGAAACCGGCCTAAGCAAAGCATACCCGGCAAGTAAGAGGACAGCTTGGAGTTCCTCAAGGCCGCCCTTACTCTGGCTCAAGAAGGCTTCTAGATGCACCATTGCTGTAGCGTGATAGGATTCCGGTTCGAATTGTTTGAAACTTCTTCTGGGTTTCCTCCCCCCTTCGGTCTTGATCTTTGGTGATCCGCCGTGGCTCTTTCCTGCCGCCTCGTGATGATCATGGCCCTGGTCATCCCCGTCATCCGACCCTGTCAAGAATATTCCTGCGCCGATAGCACACACAATGTTTAGTAGGTACTTTTCTTTATGAGTCCCGCCGAGCGCGCTCCCGTTAACACCATTGGCTGTGACGTCCACCTCCTCTTCACTTCCGTAAATCTTATCAATAACACCAGCGAATTCTCCCCTGTGGAGAATGGGTATTTGTGGGTTTGCATACTCGAAATACAGATTTACAAGCCTCTCCGCTAATGTCCTAGTCGGAAAAGGCGCAGGGATGATGGATGGTTTAGTATGCAACCCAAAAAATGAGCCGCCCATCTGTGTATCTTCGTCATCATCTGGTACCAATTCCTCCTTTGGCCCCCCGATCCCTAGCCCTCGAGCGCCCTTGATCCTTGTGCTTGACCCAATCCTCGGCCGGAATCGCCTAGGCCCCGATGACCCACCCTCGCCACCTGCCCCATTCTGATCGCCATTTGCCCCGGAGGCGCTGCTCTTTACAGCCGCAAACACTACCCTCGCAAAGGAGATTCCTGAAGCGGAACCTAGATACCTAGGGTCACTCGCACCAGCAAAAGAGACGAGACCAATGTCAGACACGAGATTATCCAGTTTCTTCTCCTCTGTATTTTCTCGACCAGTGGTGACGGGCTCGCGCTTGATTTCAAGTCCTCCCTGCACGGGTTCATCTGCAGTGAGTGCCGGATCGATCGGGGTGAGCAATTGCTGCGGGGATGGACCCAGTTGGGCGGCCGAATTTGCTGTCGCTATGGGCGGTGGCGGGAATGACGCTGTCGTGGGGGTTTGAGAGGGGGGCGGGGGCGGTGGAGCCAAGTCCGGAAAAGATTCAGCAGGTGGGAAGGGAATGTTGTTGTTCGCCAGCAGCGACTCGAGATAAGCCAGCCTGGTCTCCAGGTAATGGACGTAACTATAACCCACCCGACCGTCAAAATCCACTCCACGAGAGAACTCACCGAGAGGTGAAAGTGATATTTTTTTCAGGAGGAAAGAACACAGGAAATGACGAGAGGGGGAAAAAAAGGAGCCAAAACAAACCTCCTCGGGATTTCCCTCTTAGTAATCGGATCATACCCCACACACTTTACATTAGCTTTCTCGCAGCTCAAGCAAGCTGGCAACCTCTGATCACACCTGTTCTTCCTCAACCGACACCGATTGCAGGCAGACACATTCCGAAAGGACGAAGATCCCGAAGTCGTCACGGCCGCTGTCGCCGGAATCGGCTTCACCATTTGCGCCGGTACCCCCGCCGCTGGTGGCGGAGAATCTAAACCAGCGGGCGGAATATGAGATCCATCGTCGTTCGCGTTCTTTCTCCTACGCTTGTGGACTCCGGAACTCGTCGCTGTGCCCGTACCCGTGGTGGTTGCGGTTGTTGTGGTAGAGGAAGTTGGGGAAAGGGACTTTGTGGTCATTTTCTTGGGGCCCGGGGTTTTTGGGCCATGAAGGTACTGTTGGATTTGAATTTGGTGTGTCGCAGGGAGATTGGAGGCGGTGATAGAAGTGGTGGAGGTGAGGGTGGTAAAGGGTGGGTTGGTATGTCGGTGAGGGGGGGTGGGGTGTCAGATTGATGGGGTGGGTGGATGGAGATGGATAAGCGGACGACCGTGAGTTGGGGTTTCTCAGTGTTGGCTCAGATAGGTATTGGAGAATACCCGGGGCGAGCGCAAGAGTATCATACCGTCTCTAAGTCGGGTTTTGTGGTAGCGTTCAAAGATAATAAAAAAAGAAAAGATAGAAAAAAGAAATAAAAGAAAGACAGCCACTGAAAAGGATCAATCAGATTACCGTATGCTGCACAAAGATTGTACGATATCAGACAGCAAAGGGTCCGCCAAGAGAGTTATGCAACAGTTACTTGAGGTTAACCAGGAGATTATGATACATCCCTACCCGTTTCGGTTAATGGGTTCCTTCCCTCGAACCGTATCATACCCGGTAGGTCACTGAGCATCTGATCCAGGTTAGCCCACAAAATAATCCCTGTCTTGTGTTAAAACATCTCCCTTGGCACTTGAGCCCGCGCTCTACCGTATTACCATTATATTAGACTAACATGGGGGAAATTTATTGTGAATGTTTTTACACTGTGCACCATGGATCTACCGATACTACAACTCGCTTCTTGTCTCTCGCGGGGGGGATTCCCTGCCGCTCCCTCACGCCCGACACCCGCTGGCTACTGTGCCCCCGTGCGCCGCGGAATATATTGATCGCACAAGGTGGTTTCCTTGCGGGTCATGCTTTCTCCTCCTTGGCCGACTGCTTGCTTGCTTGCCCACCCACCCTTACCAGCTTTACTATAGGGCCTAAATTTACCCCTCCGTGCGGTTAGGTATTCGAGTAACTTGACTTACAAGCACGGGGCGAATAGGATGATATCCGTACAGTGCGGTACTCGAGTCGAGCGAGCCAACTAGAGGAACCAAAGAGTCTATCGGGGCCTTGGCGGTTAAAAGATGCATCTGGAAGTGAGAGGGGGAGAAGCACACCCTCTATCATATAGAGATACCCGTGGTCTCAGTTGAGGGCTAGGTCGAGAGCCACATTGCAATATAACGCCCGAATCACCGCAATCTATGGAAGGGACGAACATATTGTGACTCCGGCAACCTACCTACTGTAAGGCGCAACTCCGACTATTGATACAGCCATCCGGAGTCATGATGTACAGCCCCTTCCGCAAAGTTTCCCTTCCCTCCCACTCATTACAGGCCGTTGGAAGCGCTCCACCAACCCTCTCTTTCCACTATTTAGCAGAACGAATTGTGGTAGAGGTTTACAGTGTCACAGAGGCATGTTCGAAAACAGTTATCCAAAAGTTCTCTTGCTGTTTCGTTAAGAGTTATTGGTCCCGGGATAGGAGGAAGAGCATGAGGACTTTACCGATGCAGCTATACCGTACCGGTACTAGGGGTGGATTTTTCTACTACTAGTACGAGGAAAGCGCCAAACGGTTAAATTACCTTCCTTTGGAGAATACTAGGTTCAGGTTAACACATGGATGCCCCCCGGAGTTGGTTCTTATAATTTCCATCTCCCGGCGGATGCTTGATATCATACCTGACATTACACGAGCACAGCCTCTTCGAAATCGTATTCCCACTTCACCCCCTCTCTACGAGTATAGGCACATATCCAAGTCGCTAACAATCACCCCCCATACCAAGCATTGAGTAGGGTAGCCCAACCGTGGCTTGACACCACCCACGAGTAACTTAAAGTTTGATAAATTATGAACAGTAGGTAGAATATTATGCGCTACCAATGACCGGGTATCATACCCTCCCACCAACCACTCGTGAGATTCTACTCCCTGGATTAGACTCTCACTGGACACTGGTTCCAACACAGTCCAACTGGTGTATGTTGGTAAGGATGGTCACTACTTGCACTATACAGTAACCTAACTTTGCCCAAAGAACTAGGATGGCAAGGGGAGTATTCACCATTTCCATTTTGAGAGACCACAGCGCGAGCAAAAGCATCCTATGCGCATACTGTACGAGAAATCTTGGGAATTTTTGCGACCCTTCGTTAGGTCAGCACTTATTCCCACCCCAAAGAAATATGTTTGTGCTATACTAGAAATTTGACACAGCTAAAGCGCTTTCTAGGCCCCATAGGCTGAACGCCTGGAATAAAGTTAAGCCATTCACCTACCATCTGGAGGAAGATTTTATAAACTGCTTTGGCGGAGCTAGCTAGTTAGCTACGGTGTTCCCAGTTTTTGTTTTAAACTATACCGGTATTTTACAGTACCCTACAGTGCTTCTATAATGCAATGATGCGACATTTATCTCTACACAATTCATACTAATTGAGCTCCTAGCCTGCAGGGTAGGGATTCTTCCCCCATAACTACTTGTACGCTACCATTCACCCCGGCCAAATCCTTGCCGTCCCTCCAGGAATGCGAAGCGCGTGATGAAACAAGAGCAGAACAATACTTTCTCCGTAATTTTAGCCAGATCACCCAGCTCGTACCCAGAAGCACAATACTATTGGGGACGGGGGTCCGGTTCAAAGCACTTTGCACAATACCACCCAACCAACCAAGCCGCTCTAGTCCACGTTTCCAACCTCCAACCCCATCCAATAGTGAGTCAGCTTCATTCCTTCCCTTCTTCCTCTCCTCCCTCCTTCGACTGTTGATAAGCTATCGCTTAGAACGGCAAGTGAGTAATTACGTAACCATGTTTCCCCCCCACACTCTTCTTTCCCCTCCCCTTTTTCCTCCCCCGTTTACCTCTTCGTCCATGCTTAACATGATTCGACCCTGCTTGGGAGGAAACGAAAAGAAAAGAAAATACAAAAAGAGCCTCATCGGTTCCTGAGAAGGGGGTCTCAACTTTTAATTTTTCTCTCCTATGGACGTGAAGAGCAAGAGCAAGGCACTCAGCTCAGCCAGAGCCGGGCGGATTTTTGAAAAAGAAAAGATGGGAAGGGAAGAAGAGTCTCGCACCGTGGCCCTTTGATAGGATGAAGATTAAACATGTAAGCAAGAAGCGTGCAATGCCGAAGGTGAGGCTTCGCCGCGCACTGCGAGTCGTTTGTCACTCTTCCAGGGTGTCAGATCTGTGCGAGGCGGACAGCGGGAGGATTTTCAGGGCTCCTCCTGGGGAAGTTCGAATCTCTCCACTTTTCAGGGAAGGCTTGTCATACCGGTATCACGACCAAGTCAACCCACGGCACACTCTGCATCGGCCATGCGAAGGAATAGCCCTGTCTTGTTCTTTCTTTCCCATGAGCGCCCACCAGTGAAGGCTTCCGTTCAGCCGTGCCAACGCCGGCCTGTACTGTAGTCAGTAGATGAGACAATATAATAATCTAATTTACGCAAGAGTGAGAAAGAGAAATATGAGATGAAAGTGCGATAGGGCTTCCTTCACAAATCATGAGGACCAGAAAGTATGATACTGTGGTGTCACCCCTTGCCCGGACCCCAACAAATGCCATCCTGACAAAAATACTGTGGTAATAGTTTTCCCGACTGAGAGTTTATCCGATCGTATTATTGTCACTCGTCCGGCCGAGGGGGGGGGGCATGTGAATTGGTGGCCGGGACCAAGTATGATAACATAATTTATGGGGTAACCGAACCCCACGGGGAAACCGACCACCAGAATTGAAGTTTTTATTCATGGATATCTCCAACCGGCAGTTAGACGAGAAGGGAAAGAATATGGATCGTCCTATCCGTGGATAATCCATTGTCTTGTTTTGTCATTTCTGTGAAAAGAATGACTAGGTTGACCAACCAGTGTTTATCTGACTGATTTTGCCACTTGCGAGGACTAGATTCCTGCAACCAATCTCACACTTATAAATGTGAGACTTTCATATTATTAGTTCCAAAACTATCCTGAGAACATATGGATAATGGAAAGGGACTGCAGTACTAAATCTTTCATCTATCGATATCAATATTGGCAAAGTTGCTTTCCATTCCGCTGAAAACCCAAAATCTTGCGAAAAGTTTATTTCTTTATAATTATGATCACCAATATAATCTTTAATTGTAGGGATTTCTCACTTCTTAAGATAGTCCTTAAGTGAGTAGGGTACGGAGAATATTTGCCACTATTGGGGAAGACCTGTTATAATACTAATTTTGATGGTATCATCTTATAATATTATTATATAAAGAAGAGTGGTTCACCTATATGCCTATACCCCCGGCTCTGGGAGCTGCCCTTCACGACTAGTAAAATTTGGGCGTTCGTGGACGAGACGGGATCGGGGCAGAGTGCGAGAAAAAAAAAAGGGTACAAGAGACTAGTTGAAGGTTATATATATTGAGAGGGGTTGCGAATCTCGGAAGTTGATTGGATTATCGCATCTATTGTATACAGGCAGGTGTACTATACGAAGGGCGAACGAAAGAAAAGAAAGCCCAGCAATGATTTGAAGAGCTGAGAACACCCTTCAGAAACTTAGCGGCGAGATAGATTCTGTTCTATATGCGAATGGGTGACAAGAAACAAAAAGGGAAAGGTAAAGAGGAATCCCCCTTTTCACTGGAGATTCAGTTTTATCTATGAGCTTACATGGAGATAATAACACCGGGGTATCTGGTTTCCTTAGGAAAGTGATTAGAAGCTTGCCATCCGTTTTATATTTTCCTTCTAAAGACTAGAGATCAATGAGTACTAAATGCGGGGAAATCCAGACAGGCACACCTGAGGCATGGCCTGGAAGACCACCTGGTGGGGGGGAAAACCACCCGATGTAACAGGAGAGTTTATCATACGCTCTGTCACGGAAAAGGAAAACTTCTTAAACAGCTTCCCCACCACCTTCCTTCGATTTCTACAGGCCCATGGTTGACTTCACCCTAATGTGGAACACCTAAGAGCCTACCCTCTACCTCTATGTGGCAAGTGATGGATACTTAGTTGCGGTGTGTTTATATCTCTGTCGCGATATTCTCTACTGATCACAAGTAGCATCTCAATCCTGGTTTAACCAATACTTTTCTACGATCAGGTCCCCATTAGAAGATATGATCTGCTGTGCCGCGCCTGCCTGGAACTTGGGGAGCATTATGAAGTTTCATCACTCTATATATGGTGGGTGGTATCTATCATAGGGCGTGGCCGGATTGTTGATGCACCAAGGTCATTGGGACAGAATAAGATACCCCGCTGCTGATACCTGAAAATTATCATAGAATTTTTCTAGACGAACGGGAAAAAGGATTGTTTGAGATTTTATCATATCCCGGGAGATTCGCTACAGGTTCCTGTCTGGGAGCTGGGGCCGATGCCATCATAACCGCTAGAAAAACTATACCAGAAAGAGGAACGAAGATAGGGCCGGAAATGCAAGCACTGCACTCGGAGGTGAGCCCAGGGCCCAATCGCAATTGATAGTCGCTCAACCTGTCAATCCCTTCTAAAAATGAGGACGAAGACCGTGGTCCATGAGTGGCTATAGTACTAAGTGGGCCACAAGAGGAGTCGGTACCTCATAAGGATATTTACCGAGACAAAGCCAATCCCGAGAATATTATGGCAACAGGCTCTGTATCTTTCTTTAAATATTAATACCAATCATGAGATAACTCCATGGTATTTATAGGGCTTGGCCATGCTGCTTACGGTAGTGAGGTGTAATTTTATCGCTACCATACTATTAGGGGTTTATTGTGGGTGGTAGCCAGCATTTATTGGGTTAGACTGTGTGACTGTCGTCGGAGGTGTTTGTGGGAGGTCTTCAGAGAAGTATAAAGTGCTGGCCTTTTAGCACCAACCAAGATAATAAGAAGACCCCCCTCGACAAGGAGGACAACCAACACGAGCACAAACAAGGCCTTAATTTATTGCTTTTTCTTCTTCCCCCCCCCTTGTTCTCTCTACTGTATGGGCTTGAGAACTTGTGAGAATACATCCTGAATCCTGATCATGGGCATTTGACGGAAAGCAAATTCGAAGCCCGGTCTGGTCGGGTACGGAGGCCTCGATTGACTAGCTTTTCTATTGGTAGCTGCCGGTGAGCAAAGCTTTCATACCAGCTCCATTCTCTCTAGACCCGAGATCGTCCACGTTGTAGTATTGCGGATGCGTGGAGATAGAAGTTGTTTGATTTGAGATAGTTTAATGGGATGGGCAGGTAGCTAATTCCCCGAGCAACAGCAATCATCTGGGCCGCTAGGAGGTCGCATTCAAAAGTTGTGAAGATATATGAGGAGCAGGGAGAGGCCAATCCCAACACTTCTGACACCATGGATGGCAGAACACCGCTCTCCTGGGCTGCTGAGAATGGGAGGTGGTAAGGATGCTGCTAGGACAGGACGACATCGATCCTGACAAACCTGACAACCGTAGCCAAACCCCAATCTCCTGGGCTGCCCGGCGTGGGAATGAGAGGATCGTCATGAGGCCTCTAGAACAGAACGACCTCAATCCCGACACAGCTGATGGATATGGCTGCACACCGCTTTCTTGCTTGAGTACTAGGAGATCTTGAGAATGCTGCTAGAACTGGGCGACGTCAGTCCTCACACAGCTGACGAAAATGGCCGAACACTGATCTCCTGGGCTTTGGAGGGTGGGTGCTTGGAGCTGGAAATGTTACTGCAACGGAACATCCTGACACGGCTGGAAGAATATAGAGCCGAACACTTCTCTCCTGGGCTGCCGGGTGTGGGCATGGGGGGATTGTGAGGATACTACTGGAACGAAATGGGGTCAATCCCTACAAACCTGACAATCATGACCGAACGCCGGCCGAGTGGGCTTCCCAGAATCGGTATTTTACTGTTGCAAATATGTTACCGGAATGGGCCGATTTAGTTCACTGATGTGCCGCAAGCCTACAACAGACTCTTCTCCCCCGAACCGTCCGAGCTGTCTCAATCCCTTCCCAAAGGCCCCTAGGTTTTAACACCCGATGATAAAACCCGACTCTTCCCCCTCCAGCCACCCCTTATACCCCTCCCGGATGAGTGAACAAATCTGGCAAAACAAAATAGATGCCTGCTACACTTATTTCTCTACACACTGACTAACAAGCCACCACGGTTGCCAAACCCCCGGGTTCGATCATTCACCCGGGATTTCTAGTACTCTTTGCCCCCCCTCTCCAACTACCTCATCCTCATCCGCATCTCTGTTTCATTATTTCAGTTTTGTTTTACCAATTCCGTATATATCCGCAGTCCGGGAGTGCTTTCTCTCTCTCTGCTCCCTGTCAGAGTTGATGGAAGCGGATAGTTGTCAGAGATAAAGAAAGCGGATAGATGAGGGAGAAGATGGGATAATAGTTTTAGTGGTTTCATTTGTTCTAGACGGAAGGATAGAAGGAAGGATAGACGGAAGGATAGAAGGGGGGATAGATGGAGGGATAGAAGGAAGGATAGACGGAAGGATAGACGGAAGGATAGACAGAAGGATAGACAGAAGGATAGACAGAGGGATAGACAGAGGGATAGACAGAAGGATAGACAGAAGGATAGACAGAAGGATAGACAGAAGGATAGATAGAAGGATAGATAGAAGGATAGATAGAAGGATAGACAAAAGGGTTCCTGGTTATGTCTTTCCTTTATTGATAGTACTGAGGTACGCAGACAAACGGGATTATGCATGAAGGAGAGATCGATAGGTGTGGCAGACAGAATGATTGAGAGAGTTTTATTATTTTTATATAGACTTATGTTTGATTAGTTAGTTTAGAAGATGGCGAGCGAATGAAGTTCCTGATTTTCCCTAGTATGATACCCTTTAGTTGAGTCCTATATAACAAGAAATTTTCTTCCATGATTGTTGTTTATACTCTTATACTAGAAGCCCCTTTCCTATTATCTAAAACACTTTAATAATCTGGAAATGCATAATAATACTTTGGATACACCGGAACAATCCAATTATTATCTCCTTTTCAGTATCGTTTATTTCTCCTTAGGAGGGTTTTCAAATCGTTTTCTTCTTTTGCTACACACTTTGTATTTTCGCGGGAGGTAACTATTGTTGAAAAAGACAAGAGGGAGAAAGTCAATTGAATAAACCATAGAGCCATGGATTTTGTGAAGCATAACCGACATCGACAGCTGCATAAACGGTCGCAATCATCAGAAGGTAGCACCTTGACACTGTGACTTAGTAGAGTTTGACGTATTTCATGAACACTCCAACCATCTAGCTATAGCATTTCCAATATCTACTTGTATACCCTAGCTTAATATGTTCTCCCTATTTGCTAACCTTCTCTAATTCACTATCTACTAAGCTCCAGTCCGCTGCCAAATTCCATCTGCAAAACTACCATAGTCTCAGAGTCTTGGGATTTGCGAATCTTGGGAACAGCTGTTCAGATAGGAAAATAGTAAAAAATATAATATTGAAGCCCAGGTCTTAGCAGCAGTCGACCTTAGGAGAGAGAATGTAGGCAGAACCAACGTGTGGGCTTCAATAGAAAGACGCGGTAATGACCACTAAATCACTCGATATCCACTATCCGAATTGGCCAACACCCCAACACTAAGACCAATCACTGCCGGGTAGATCAACTATAGCTCCCGCCACCTTTGCTATTCAAAATTTAATAAACCAAGTATTCTCCACCTCGGTCAAATCAGCCCCACACTAAGTTCCATCCAACACCCCTTCCCACGATCTACGAGACAATCTATCGTAGCACACAACAAATCACTTTCCAGCTCCTAGCAGTCCACCATCTCCTCAGCTCTCCTCCGCCGCCTCCCCACCATCACCGCCAGTATCCTCTCCACTACCATTCTGACCCCCGCTTCCACCCCCAGCACTGTTTCTGCCACCACCACCGCTACCACGGTTTTCCAAATCTCCCGATTGACCCCTCCTCAACGCCCACTCCTGCCTCTTCCTCTCCCGGTGCTTATATATCAGCAATGTGACCCCGATCATCGAAGCGGCCAATAAAGCCAGTATAATGATTATGACGTGGATCTAAGAGATTGGAATTTTAGTACCAAAATAACAACAGTGAGCAGGGAGGAAATACCCCTGTGAGCCCGGTTTCTCTCGGCATTTTGGCGGTAGATATTGGATTTGGGGATGTTTCAAGTGCTGTGATTGATGTTCTAGAGAATCAAGAGAAGAGGGGATGGCTTTAAAGCCGTGGAGGATGGGATAGTATTTTGGTTTTCCGCCGAACAGAATAGCATTGGCGTTTTGCCAGATGTTATATGGTATGGTAGTTGTCCTTCGTTTCTGCGGAGAAGCGTAGAATGAATGACTTCTACTGGCCTTGGAATATACTGCGGTACAATCTTTCGATGAAGATATTTTCAGCAGGTGTATTGGGTAGCCAGGGTACCATTAAGGGCGGGCGCTGGTAGGATTTCTCTGGTTTAAGCGTCTGGCATTTTCTTCGAGAACGTACTCGAGAGGGAGTTGAGTGTTACTTAATTACTATTGACACAAAGCGTTTGTGGTAGAGATGACGAACATCTGCAGATGCGCTCGTAAAATGCTCGCTCACTGCATAGTATCTCCCACTAGCCGACTCAGCCTACATATCAATGGTCCTGGATCAGCCCCATAGATATTCATAGCTAATCACTCGTCGCTCATATCCTACATGCTGTGGCTTTAACAAAATTAGCACCGATCCTATTCAGAGTGCGGAAATGGCTCGAGGTTGCGCGGCCTAGACATCGGAAGATATAAAGCCCCTATTTTTGAAGCCCCCGAACGCACCAAGATCAAAAGCAAGCCAGTGTAACCAGGAGTTCAAATAATTCCCAGAAAGCAACAAGGGTTCTCGACCTCCACCCTCCAAGATGCTCCCCCAAAGGGCCACCATTTTAGCTCAGATTTTAGCGTCCGAAACACAGGCCTACGAGACTTACCACCACTGTTCGAACTCAAACCTCTGGATATCCCGTAACTTTAGCTAGCTAGCCCGCTACCTGCTAAGATAGCCTCAGAACAGATATTGTTTCGGAAGTCAAGAGAAGACCATACAATGCGAGATATAAGTTAACCCGGTAAATTTTTCATCTATCATACCAAACTTACTCACCGCTAGCGCAACGCACTTCATAAATCACAAACACTCACTCGAGAAATTTATTCCCGACATTTGGTTAGTTCGGTAGCCGAGTGACCACTTCTCATTTTCACTCCATGACACCATAGGAAATCTTGCAATTAGCCATCCCCCAGTGAGAGACAAAAGCTCCTGAGATAGACCAGCGCTTTCCTAACATGGCATAGCCCGAGCCATCTGGATGTTTCCCAACAACCTGAATCCCCAATTTAGTTAACGTTGTCAAAACTGGGCCCATCGTAGAGCAATGCGGTGATCCCCGCCTATAATCTTGTAGCGAATTCCGAAAGCCCCGATTAGCGCTCACACATCTTTACCAAGCATGCCTCGAGTCGAATATTTGGCGAGGACTCTTGGCAAACATGGGTGAGGATGGCACTCGGCCACTGGCCTCGCGGAGAGCCCGCACATAAGACAGCCTAGCGCAGCAAAAAGAAAAAAGGGAAGGAAGTCCTGCTAGCCCATTCTAAAACCAATTCTCTCGAAACCCCACATCGCCCGGCACCCTAGCTGACTTCGCACAGCCTTCCTACCATTGGCCTCTCCTTTTGTTTTGCCTCTCAAAAAAGGAGCCAGCAAGGCTGAGAGCATACCCCATCGCCGAAACGGCACTTCAATCGTAGAAAGAAGTGGATCTCCTTTTCGCTCCTCTCCACCCCCGAAGAACAAGGCTCAGCTATCTCAGCGTGATTGTGTCACCACCAGCGCAACTTGATAACCCAGGCTGATATCAATATGTATTCGCCCAACCCCTGGTGAGGTAATTGAGGCTCTGTTGGGTGGGAGTGACGTTTGCCGGTATAATATTTCTCCACCGGAAGCAGGGGTGGGGTGGAGTGCGCACAGATCTGAAGCAGGAGGTAAATTTTTCCGAGTTTTCTACACCCCGTATATCTAGGGTGATCGGTGTTGAAGTGGAGGTTAGTATTTGCAATGTGCTGGTTACAGTTACCAGTAGTATCATATCTTTCCCATACAAAATCGCTGTCTTAATAGGTACTCCAAATCCACATCTTCCAGCACCACGCGGTCCACGCCACGCTGCTGGAGTTCACATGAATGAATCCTCGGAAATTTGTCCGTGGTCTCTGGGCATGAGCAGGCATGAATTGGTTCCCTTGCTCTGATATTGGGACTCGAGATCGTAGGGCAGTTATGGCTTGGAGACCACGATCGTAGCTCTGGAGGGGTTTGCCTGCAAAACCGTCCCCTCTTCCAGCTTCCCCTATCAGAAGGTGGACCGAGGGCTATTCTGGACGATAGAAATTACAACGGCAGAATATATGTGCAGTGCTAATTTTATTCGCGGAATCCGAAGCTCCCAAGTGCACAACAGCGAATTTGTGGGGGCAGGGGAGGGCGGGGGAGGGCGGGGAAAAAAAGAAAATGTTTTTAAAAAGAAAGAGAATGGTATGATAGAAAAAATAGCGCTTTTCAGGGCACAAGAATAACGAACCAAAAACCTTCATCAATTGGTCTTCGTAACACCCTAAAAAAACACTGGGGGAGCACGGTGAGGTGTACGGTGAGGTATCATCTGGGAATAAATACAAAAAAAAGGAAAATAAAGACAAGAACTTCGCCCTAATCCCAAAGTCAGATTATCAATCCTAATAGTGATTCATGCAATGTCCCACAACCCCCCCCCTCTCAATCCCCGGGCCTTAATCAGGCGTTTCCCCATTGATTTTGGCATTTAGTTTCCCTAGATTATCAGTCTGTAGGGTCCGTAACCTCTTGTGAAGATCAGCTCCGATGCGGAAATGAGGTGACGATGGCTTGTTGGTAATCCATGGTAGCCTCAAGCACTCCTCGGCCGTCGGTCGGCTCTTCGGCCCTGGTTGCAAAACTGCGGCCAAGAAGCCGATAGCGTCTTGGCTGAGACCTATGTTCTCAACGCCAGCCGGTGGGAATTTGTTCCCGTAGGAGTACCGCCAGACATCTTGTCTACTCTTGAAAGGGAGTCTTCCGGTCACCGCTCTGAACAGAATACAGCCCAACGACCACACGTCGACTTTCCGTGAGTAATTCGCTTGTCCGTCGTCCCCATCGATCTCTGGGGCCATGTACGAGCATGTTCCTGCGGTCGTATTGAGGAATGTCTGGTTGTTGTTGACAGGGATCCGTTTTGAGGTACCGAAATCGCCAATTTTCACACGGAGGATCGGTTGGTCTTGGTCTGGTAGCCAGAGAAATACGTTCTAGGTTGTAGGGGTAGTTAGTATACGGTATTGACGTTGCTAGCTGGATGGAACAAGGGGCTGAACACTGTCTTGCAGGGAAACAGACCTCCGGTTTGAGATCGCGATGGGCAATTCTCTCCTTGTGCATTATTGCTACCCCCATTATCAGCTGCTCGATTACAGCGTGCACATCATCTTCGCCCCATCTGTAACCATCTGCGAAGCTCCTTGACATATCCCCTAGCGGTAGGAATTCCATTGCGATGTAGACATGATGGTTGTCCTCGGTAGTTTTGATAAACTTGACAAATAGTTCGTTCTGCAGGATGTCAGAAATACGGTCTTAAAGGCTCCTGGTCCCCCAACCAAAGCTTTCGATAGGGTTTCCATTCACAAACCTGCTTTAGTGCCCCTAAAAGCGAAATCTCCTCCATATATCGATCGGCAGGGAAACTTTGAACGCCTTTCGGGATTCTCTTGACAGCCCATAATTCAAATTCTGTCGCTCCATGGCGGTTCACCTCCACCTGTTCCAAAAACACCGCCCCGAAAGTACCGTTACCGATCGGCACATTCAGTTTCCACTCCGGCTGCGCGGCGCTACTCTGGCCACCGGGAACCAAAACACCATTGATGATATTCTGTGTCGTCATTGAAGGCTGTACACCGGTATTACCACTACTGGGGGTGCTGGTTCCATCGGAATGACCCCATACGGTGCTGGGATCGAGGCCCGTGGGAAATGGAAAACCCGTGGGGAATGGAAAGCCCGCGTGAAACGGAAAGCCTGGGGGCGTATGTATTGACCCCGCAGGGTTGCCATCTCTTCGGAGTGTACTACCAGCATTGTAACTATTGCTCACGTTAAAACTGTTGGTATTCCCGCTAAAGTACAGGTTCTTTTCGTCGTCGTCGTCCATGGCTATTATACCTGATTCGAGGGTGGGTATATCTGGTGGGCGAACCTCAGCGATGAGAAGGATTGGCGGGGAACAGAGTGAAGGCTGAGGGGTGAGAGTCGGATTAAGTATTACATGCACTGATCGAGTCGTGGGCCATTTTGAAATAACAAGGGGGCACATCGTCTGAGGAGAAGTTACAGGACAGTTATTTGAGGATATCCAGCCAAATACCGCATGCCCCCCCCCGCTTCCAGCGTGCGGGTCCCTGTCCTCGTATACAGGATTGGTGACTTAAGGCTTAATTGTGGTGATTGGGGAGCTAGGCTGGGTCTTGGCATCCAACATCCATCCGCCGTAAAATCTCTGCTGGCTGAGGAGAAAATCTTAATAAGTCAAGCACAGCCTGGCACTGCACAAGTACATATCTTACTGGCCTTAAGAATTAGCTTATAGCAAGGGAGTAGGACTTGGAGCCTTGACAAGTGCGCTATCGGTTCAGCCATTCAGGTGCCTACTCAGGTTCGCCATTCCCTCCTGGTTGGCGGAAGTGAAAAGACTCGACCAGCGCACCATAGGGCATAACACCTGTATTTCAGAGTAGTGCTGCTGCATCTCAGATATCAACTTAACCAGCACCTGCGGGCATTGCCCAAAACTGAATCTTGTCTCTATTCAACATTAGGAGCTAGGAATTGCCGCCCAAAGGGACAACCCGAGGCTAGAAGACCACGGAGCCGCGCCCGCATAGAAAAGCCATCACATATCAAAGCTATCTCTAAGATAAATATCTGCTCTCCAGCTCTGGTGTCCCTAGGCCCCACAGCTCCTCTATTGACCATTGGCCAATTATAGAAACTCTCCCCACTTGGCATTGAGAAATGGTGCCCATAGTAGCTGGATTCAGTGTGGATATAGACCGGCTGTATTTTTTTCCTCCGATAGAATATATGGGATAAAGGGGCCGGTGATGAATATTCGAAAGGAATGACCTCAATACTGAGGACTCATCGGGCGTATTGCAAGAGTGTCATGCCCCCAACTTTTCCCGACATGTTTTTCCCCGTAGAAGATAGTTTCTGCACCCACTTGGTACAGTACAGTTTCTTTAAACCAATTGAGGATTTCCGAAAACCCCCAGCATCAAGGCAATCTAAAGTTTTCGGGAGCTGCTTGCCACAAAATTTCATTTATTTCTCCGCTGCAAGACTTCGAGGGCGCCCCATGGGTATATCCCATCCTACCCCGTGTATCATTTTGTTAATACTTAAGGTCGAGATATCCCTTTGGATACGACGGGAGAAAACAATCCTTATTGGATAAACAGGAGTATCCGAAGGATGAATATACACGCTGGAAACATGCAGGAATGGACCCAGGACAAACTGGAAAATTAATAAAGTGGAATTATCGATTTCCAAAACTCGTCAGTTTAGTGCTTCTTCGACTCCCCCGGAAAGGATCCTATTGAAAACATCATCGATGCCGGGCGTATAATATGTTGTTCAAATAATAACATGGTGAAATTTATGCTTTTACCCCAAGAACGAGCCCATATCTTTAGTCCTTAATATATCTTGGAATATATTTATATTCCGGAAAAAATGAACATTTCTGAATGTGATTGAACACCCCTCCTCCCCCTCCCCCAAATAAAAGAGTTTTGCCGCCATAATTCATATTTTGCCTAAAAAACCCTACACTATTCTCCCTCAGTGCGGTTCTTTGATAGAGTTTTCTTTTTGAGGGGGAGGGGGGTTTAAAAAAAAAGCCAGAATTTGCTCAAGCATCATCTAAATCATACCTAAAAGATTAGTGCACCATTTGACCGCACGAACCCTACATCCAGGCCTCCCTTCCCATTCGCTTGCCAATCCCTATCACAAGAAGAGGTGTTTGAATTCAATTGAGCTGCCTAAGTAAGTGCAGGGGCCAAGAAGCAAAAATGGAAGGCCTAATTAATACACTTGCTACGAAAAGGTTCTCCAGCGTAAAGGATGCGTAATTTTCTTTCCAAACTAGCTTGTGGTAAAATCCGATCATTCTCTCCTCCCGCTAGCCGTTGGGCCAGATAGGACAGTGAATGCGGTCCGTCATTCCTGCTCACTCGTGAGCGGGCTTAGTGGCCCTGTTGGAGGCCTCACCCAAGAGGCCGGAGACGAAGCGTAAAGTAATGGGACTGATTAATGAAAGGAGTGAGACAGCTGCTGTGTTACTTGCTTGTCTATAGAGGCGCTTGAGACTCCCGCACTTATAGGAATACGCAGTATGAATATACATCAATATGACCACTACCATTTCCGAGATCCGCATGTCCCAAGTGGACTGGAAACTGGCCGAACATATCCATACCTATGATCACACTGGGATAATATTTCCACAGGCCCAGCGAGATCACCTGCGGCAAATATCATGCTGCCCTTGTCCCCATTTTATGAGCTATCACAATAGCCCCTCGTACCCACAGAGGGCAGGGCGGTTTACCTGTGAAATTCTTCTTGCGGAGCGTTCGTCGTTTTATACATATTAAATGCCCGCATTTTTCTCAACACTTGCTAATAGACACACATGCGGTACAGGATGTGAGGTAAGCACTTCCAGATGAAAGCCTAATGGTAAATTCCAAAGCAGGGAACACTACTACACATCCTGCTGTCATGCCCGGAATGCAATTACGAAAAACACTCGACTAGTATCCCAATAGCCTACCCCAAGATCCTTTTGTACTCGTACTTTGGCTGCACAATGTATCACTCGGGAAAACTCTTCCTCTAGTGTTGCAACTTGTAATGTGGCGCTGGTTGCCAGGGGCCTCCTGATAACCTCAAACGAGAAGCAGTCTGGACTTATGCGAGGAGATGCGAGGAGTCGTTTGGGAGTCGTTTGGGATGCAGTGAGGAGTGTTACGGATTGGAAGAGATGGAGCCCCCAGATGTGGTGGATATCTGCAAGGTTGATCTTTGTGTAGTACAGTATATAGTTATTATCCACTTTCGTGATCGGTGGACAGGAGAGATCAAGTCAATCAACGGTTAACAATTCTCACCCAAATATATTCAAACTCTTCAGTAAAACTCTTTACGAAATTCTCTATTTACTTCATCTGGCAACCCCCCGGACCAATACACCCAACAATAACACCCCAATTTTAATTCCCCATTCCACCGAGCACAATACAAAATATCCGCCCTCATTGACATATCCCTTTTGGAATATTCAACAAGCCAACCAAAGTCATATACTACAACCCCTAGGGATTCTCTTCTATACCAACCCAACTTTCCAATGTCCCTTTCCCCAATTCTGACCGACAGGCCCAGCTTGTGTTATATTTCTAACAGTACGCCCACCCATCCATCACACAATCTATACAGATTCACGCTCTTGCAAAGCTCGCCTGTTTCTCCACTTTCCTCCCAGTTGCTAGAATCGAGTCTTGAGTAAATACCTGATTGAGGGGGAGGCACGATCGATGGGGTGGTTTGATGGCAGCGCCACGTGGAAATTCGAAAACATGGGTAGAGGGACTTGGGGAAGGGGAAGGGGTTTGGTGATGGGGATATTAGGTGATGTCGGAACTTTGTTTTTGTAGGCCGCTTGATCTGCAGTTTTGTAACTTGCATTAGGGTGCGAGGGTGGTAGTGGCGGGGTAGCGGCTTGGGGATCCAAGGCCTAACGAATAACTATGGTGAAAGACGTATCTGTTTGCCACTGCTCTCTGGAATCCCATTTATTCATGATTACTACACTCTTCGGCAGGCAGGGTCCCTTTGTAAGTCCTCGATTAAGCCGCCTCGCACTTTGCTCAAGCTGGAGGCTCTCGAGGAAAACTTTCTGGTTCAAAATTCCTTTTTCAGCAGAGATGCCATGACAAGAATTACACAAGCTATCCCGAGACATACACAATTGCGGGGTTTCGGCTTTGGGGATCAACATCCGCACTTGTCGTGTAACCGAAGCTAGCCCACCTCCTAATGATCAAACATCTCTTTTCTCTCGTGATTTCGTTCTACTGACTACCTCACTATAAAGCCTCCCCGTTCCCTTTCTTTGTGGCTCTTTTTCTCTATTTCTCCTGGCACTCATCCGTTCGACAAAGTGGATCTCCGGGTTCTTGTAGATTCGTCAGGACGCGCTCCCGAGATAGTATCATAGCCAGAGAGCGTCCTTGGCAGACTGGTTGATAAAACCTAGCTTTCAGCTTCCGCTTTCTTTCTTTCCTTTTTTTCGCCGATACTAGTATTTCACCTTACACACACATACATACACCCACACACCCGCCCACACACATCCCTCATAACTTCCATCTTTCTCTTACCCCCTCCCCCAACCCTTCATTTCCCCTCTTTCACTTATCAAGTCGTTATCAGATACCGTGGTAGCAACGAGAAAAAAACTGCAAAGAATCTTTCAAGCGCAAACAGAAGGAACACTGAGTACGGTACAGTGAGCGATGGTATTGTCTATTCCAAACACCATTGAGGTTGCCCACTGACGCTACAGGCAACCCCTCGCTCTCTGCGTTCGTTCTTCGATTCTACTCCGGCGGATCTACTGGACTCACAGTTATCTTCTCTCGCGCTTATCTCTCGAACGGCATACGAGCAGAACCAGGCGGAAATAGCAACACTGCGGAAGCAAATTGAGGATAAAGAAAACGAGATTTCTTCACTAATAGTCAAGCGCAATGGGGTAGGTGTGGACACTAGTGTTGGTACCGTCGGAGTGGCGGTGGAGATCGGTGTGCTAGAGGTTCAAATTATAGAGTTACAAAAGCGTAACGAGGGGCTACTTGGGGAAAATAAGCGGATTGCCAAAGAGCTAGAGAGTTCCGAATTGAAAGGGAAGGCTATCAAGGCTGAAATCACCCGCTTAAGATTGGACGGGTCCAAGAGATCCAAGGAGCTCGAAGAGAGAAATCTGAAACTATCTGCCGAACTGCTAGATGCGAGAACTGCGTTTTCACAGCTACAACAGTCGATTGGCAGTCAGGGCGGAATGTCAAATGGGCATGGGATTGGCTCGGGTGGTACGATGATAGCCGATAGCGAAGCGACCCTGCGTGAGCTCAGAAGTGAGAACGAAGAGCTACTGACCAGGCTTCGTTCGTCCGAATCTGGCAGAGCAGATCTTCATAGGATCAATAAAGAACTTAGGACTGTTGTGAAGACTAACGAGAACAGTAACGTCGACTTGCAGAAGGGAAACCTAGACTTGAAAGTACAGATTTCGAGTCTAGAATCGGATAACCAGAAGCTTCAGAAGAAGAGCGTGAAATTCGATATGGTGGTGGAGGAAAGGGAGCAACTGGAAAAACTTGTCGCGAACTTACGGACCGAAATCGAAAAGCTTCGTGCGATGCCCCCTGTAAATAATAACACAGGAGCACTAGAGGCAGAAATTACGAAATTACGGAGCGAAGTTGAACATCTGAACTCGCAACTCAGAGGCAATAGTCCAGTCTCGCGAAGAGGTTTCGAGGCGGCCAATAAACAACTAGTAAACGACAATATCGAATTGACGAAGAAAAATGAAGGACTGACCGAAGAGAACAACAAACTGGTGAAGCGATCTGAGGCTGAGAGAAAGAAGCTCACTGCCCGTGATGCAGAGATTGAGACTTTGAACCAGCGCTCGCAAAGGCTTCTTGATGACCTCAATATCCACGAAGACTGGGAGGAGCGTTTAAGAGACGAAAACATAACCTTACGATCACAAAAGGATAGATTGTTAGCCGACCTGGACGATATGGAGAGGGACCTGAGGATATACCGAGCAAAACCAGCAGAACCGAAGGTCCCGAAAGCTCCGTTAGATAAGCCGTTCGAGCATATTCCCACGAGAAAAGATTTACGGCGCAATTCCGGTATAGACTCAAATGGTGCTCATGGCAATTCCCACGAAAATTCCATTTCACCACGAGGACAAGGCACGAAGAGACCGCTCGATGAGATGGAAGACTCGGGGAAGGAGGCCGCCGGAGATGTAGGCGGCGGTTTGATCGGCGGAAATGGAAACGGAAGCAGTCGAAATTTCAGCATTCGCGCGATAGCCTCGGAGGCCAATGGACCTGCACCAGCACCGCCAAGAGTGACCAACTCACCAACACGCATAAGCACGAGCGTCCCGACGTCGCCCACCACCACCGGAAGAACCCTCTTCGAACGAGTCGGGGGCCTCCCCTCGCGCTCGCTTTTCGAGAGAATCTCGCTTCCACTCAGACCCCCACCGATCTCACCAGTTTCACGTAGGTCCGAAGAGCGAGAAATCGAATACCTCGTCAACAGCGCCAAAACTCTCAAACGGTGCATCATCTGTCGTTTTGACGGCGGGGGCAACCCCCCCGACCCCGCGGACCTCCTGTCCGTCATCTGCGGTGGCCCACTAGAATCTCTGCGCATAATGAGTGACCGAAACATGGGCATGCTCTGCTTCCTACGTCCCCACAACGCGGAAGAATTTCTGGACTTCGCCGAGCGAAGCCTTAACGGAAAGCGAGTATTCCGCGACGAGCACTGTGTGGTGGACTTTTTGTGGCACGACAAAGCCATCAAACCTATTGAAAAGGATATAGCATATCACGTAGTGCACTATAGTCGATCTAGGATTTTCAAGTTCCATTGTTTACCATACGAAATCCCGCTCGAGCGGTGTCTTGCCAAGATCACTTCACTCATCGGCGATCGGCTACTGTGGCTGAACGAGGGACATAGAACCCAGCGCGGACGGGAGGTAGAGGTCGAATTCATGAGCATCCGAGACGCCGCTGAGGCGAAGCACTTGTTAGATGCTCAGGCCACAGCATGGGGGGGTATTGCCTGGTGCAGAGAGGAGTGCGATCGGCCAATCCCTGCCAGCAGACAGTGACGTAACGATTCCGGCGGATTTTTCCTTATCCACACCAACCCGTAGGCATTATAAACAGCTTTTTCATAGGCCATTTCCTCTTCTACGGGATACTATCTTTTTAGGGGTTTCAGGTTGTCGAATTTCTTCTCCTTTTCTCTCCTACCTTTTTTGCTTTACTTTGAATTGTGAAGGCCAGCGTGGTGGATGGGTATGTGCACGGAGGACTGGGGGTTGGAATGCTGGGTTGGAAATGGCCGGGAAGTACTGGAGGAGGGGGGGAGGTGAATCATATCCTCGGTTCATGTGCTGGTATTCTATACATTTGTTTGTTTGCCCGGTTGCTTGGGGGATTGATATCATACACATTTAATAGTCATGATACCTTTGTTGGATACCGTAGGTCCTCTGTTAGTAGTTGCACGGATGAGATACAACTGTCGCACTGTAGGTTCGCTCGCCTTAATTTAATGTTTTTCTAATACTTTAGATTGTCGGGTTTGCGGTTCGACATCCGCGGCTGGAGAAATCAAGTGTTCTACAGGTATAAGTACGCTCTTTTCACTATTGTAAAGTCGAACGTCCTTTTTTTTTTTTGCTCTTACAGTGTTCTATATCCATCATTTGGAGGTCCCAATCTCAATTTTGTATCACCGGAAGTCAGATTGCCCTCAGATTTTTCATTTGCCTACCGTGTTTGAGACCTTGAGAGCAATGACATAACCAATCACCCTTGGCATCCCCTTCGAAATTCAGTATCCTTAATTAAAAATAAAAAAACCCTAATTCCCAGATATGCTCACCTCCCAGCACTTAATACTCTGGATACGCCGACTAACATCCCCTACCCGAGTGATAAACTAAGCATTGAGGCTCAAATGTTCCCCCTCTAAGCCCTAACCGCGACCGCCAAGCCACCACACTACCGGCAGTCCGTCCAAACCGAAATTTCAAGACCAGATCTCCCCCAATTCTTCCACCACCCACTCACTACCTCCCATCTTCTCAGCACAAACGATAACAACAATGGGAGGGAAACGCCAAAAACACCGTGCCGGCAATAAGGGCGGTGGTGGCGGCCGCAACCGCGGTAATAACAACCAAGGCACTGGCGAGCGCGGAAACTACGTTTCAATCCCAACCGAAAACGCCCTCTACGAATCCTACTACAACCAATCAGGTCTAATTCCTTCGGAAGAATGGAATGACTTCTGGGCGTCGCTGCAGAGGACACTGCCAACTACTTTCCGCTTCACTGGTGGGAAAGCGCATGCCCTGGGGGTATTGAAGACGTTGAAGGAGACATTGATTCCGCACCTGGCGGGGATTGAGTGGGAGGGGGTACCAGTGGAGGCGCCCAGAGCGTTGGGGTGGTTTCCTGATAATCTAGGTTTGTTCACTCCTCCATGTTTTGTTGAGAGGATCGTCCTAACGGATCGATAGCATGGCAATTATCTGTTGGGAAGTCCACAATCCGACGATGCCCACCGTTTAAAAAGTTTCAGAATTTCTTAGTAGCGGAGACTACGGTGGGGAATATTTCGCGGCAAGAGGCGGTTTCCATGATTCCGCCATTGGTGATGGATATTCAACCGCACCATATAGTGTTGGATATGTGTGCCGCCCCGGGTTCGAAAACTGCACAGCTTATTGAAGCTATTCACGCGAATGAGGAGACTCACGTTCAGACCGTGATCCAAGACGAATCTATCGACGATGGGTCTGGCGGGAGACCGGCGGGCCTGGTCATAGCCAACGACGCGGATTATAGGAGAAGCCATATGTTAATCCACCAGACCAAGCGTTTGAACTCTCCGAATCTAATTGTAACGAATCATGATGCTACGATGTATCCTAGCCTTCTCGTTAAGAATGAAGACGGGAGGAAGGAGTACTTGAAATTTGACAGGATATTGGCAGACGTACCTTGCTCCGGTGACGGCACTGCCCGAAAGAACTACAATGTCTGGAGAGATTGGAACCCCCTTGGCGCTATAGGTTTACACTTGACGCAAGTCCGAATCCTAGTCCGCGGGCTACAAATGCTAAAAGTTGGTGGGCGAATCGTGTACTCTACCTGTTCCATGAACCCCATTGAGAACGAAGCGGTAGTGGCCGCCGCCATTGACCGCTGCGGTGGGTTGGAAAAGGTCAACATACTAGACTGCTCCGACCGCCTTCCTGAGCTCAAGAGGCGGCCTGGAGTCAAAGGCGGCTGGCGGGTAATGGATAAAGACGGTTCCTGGTTTAGCTCTTTCGAGCAGGTTGATAAAGCGGATATGCGCGAGGCAAGACTTAGTAGGATAGTGCCTAGCATGTTCCCATCCGAGGATGGAAAACCCGATGAAGATGAAAGTCGGGTCCCGCTAGAAAGATGCATGCGCGTGTACCCGCATTTACAGGATACGGGGGGCTTCTTTATCACGGTTCTTGAGAAGAGGGCAGAAATTGGCGCGGTTAAGAGCGAGGAGCATGGGAGGAGGAAGATGGCTGCTATTGCTAGGTCTAAGGCGGGAACCTCTAGCGAGGGAGGGAAAGGTGCGGAAGTTGAAGAAACGCTAGAAGGGGTTGAGTTAGTGCCTACGACCACTGCTTCTGAGGAGGAAGCTCCCACCCCTGGGTCACCATCTAAGAGAAAACTGACCGAAGCGGTGCCCAACACAACTCCACCCGTTGCAAAAAAGCTCCGATCCGGCCTCCCAGACCCTGACGAAGAGGACAACTCTGATGGCGGTGTCCAGCTCGGCGGTGAAGAAGCCGTCCTTGGAACCCGCACACGGCCCACAGCCCCTAACCCCCCTAAGAAGGATAAGGGCCCACCTGCCGAAGAGCCCTTCAAATACCTCCCAACCGACCATCCAGTCCTGGAAAACATCACAAAGTTCTACGACCTTTCCCCGCGCTTCCCAAAAACCTGCTTCATGGTGCGCAACGCTGAGGGTATCCCTAGTCGAGCAATCTACTTCACCAACCACCTCGCCAAACAGGTGCTAATCTCCAACGAAGGCTCTAATGTCAAATTCGTGCACTGCGGGGTGAAAGCGTTCATGAAGCAGGACGTGCAAGAGGAGGGTGTATGTCCGTGGCGGATCCAGAGTGAGGGCTTGAGTATTCTCGAGGGGTGGATTGGGGAGACGAGGGTTGTGCGTGCCAAGAAGAGGGAGACGGTGAGGGGGTTGTTGAAGGAGTTGTTCCCGAAGGTTCACGCAGAGGGACAGGAAGGGGATGTTATCGGGGAGATTGAAGAGAGGGCTAGGGGCCTTACAATGGGGTGTTGTGTTCTCAAGGTCGAGCCGACGGAAGGGGAATTTGAGGATAGAATGGTGTTCCCGCTTTGGAAGAGCAGACATAGTTGTAATCTGATGTTACCGAAGGACGAGAGAAAGTATGAACCTCCCTGCTATTGTGATATTAGCCTATGATAGATGGCTAATGAAAATCATAGGGCGATGTTAATGCGCCTCTTCAACGACGAGTCCGGCGTCAAAGACTCCACAAATAAAAACTCCCACCTTGCCCGAGACGCCGCCTTAACCAACGTCCCTATAGACCATAAATCCCTAATGGCTCAAGCCTTAGCCATCGCCCGCAAATCCACATATATTCCATCAGCCTTCTGCGTTGGTGCCATAATAACCACCCCAAACGGAGTCATCCTCTCAACCGGCTATAGCAGAGAACAACCAGGTAACACCCATGCCGAGCAAGTCGCCATCAGCAAACTCCTCTCTTCCTCGTCTTCCGTCCCGGAGGAAGCAGTGGTATACACAACTATGGAACCCTGTAGTATAAGACTTTCCGGGAACAAATCCTGTGTCGACCGCATTCTGGAGTGCGGGTGGGTCAAGAGGGTCTATGTTGGTGTCATGGAACCCGCGGATTTCGTTGAGAATAGTGGGAAAGCAAGGTTGGAGGCTGCTGGGATTGGATATCAGCTTGTTGAAGGGTTGGAGGAGGAGTGTTTGGGGGTTGCTAGAGGAGAGGGGGGGAAGGAGGAGGAGGAGGAGGAGGGTACGGTCATGCAGGAAACGGATGAGTCGGAGGCGCGAGTCCCCGTCGCCCTACCTATCTAACTAGGCGTAAGGAACGAAAGGTGATATTTTTTCTCTTTCTAGTTGTATGTGGAAACGGTGTTGCGGTTTTCGTGTCATAGATTTAAATTGGGCCAGGCTTATCTTCAGTTCATCTATTAAGGTCTTCTGCGGTATTGAATCTTTGTCAAGCCCGTCATCAATTTACTTGTTACACGTTGCACTCTCCCGAATACACAACTCCCCGAGCGACCGCAATCATAGGTGGTTGAAGTGCGAAGTGTAGAGTAAGGGATTGTACTACTATCATATATAGTCTGTGATTTAGTCTTGGCTGGTTTGTTTACGATTGTAGCAGAATTTGCAGTAGACAGAATTACAATTTCCTTTGTGCGTGGGATTTTTTATCAAATTTAGGAGAGTTTCTTGTTTTTGATTTTAGTATCAGTCACTTATTTGCTTGAGGGCTTTTGTTAGCTCGAGTTTTCATAGTGTCCGTACAGCAATGTATAGCACCCACCATACTCGGGCGCAAATTAAATACTCGTACACGGTTTGACAACGACATGCCTCAACGACCATGCCTCAATGGTGATACCTCAGCAACAATTAACTATCAACTATAAGTAAATAGTACCCAATCCCTTTATAGAAAAAATAATAGAAATACCATGTCGAGAGCCCCATTAAAGGAAGTATTTGGGAAATTATGCATGAAATAGATTGTGGTATCATAGGAATTATGGTGAGACAGGTAGTTAGTTGATAAGGGACGGTGGTTGATGATGGATAACCGTTGTCACAAACGGTGTACGAGTATTTAATTTGCGCCTGAGTACAAGTGATAATGGTATGATATTATAATACTTGTGCTGTGGATGTTTGGGCTGCATAGGGCATTGATTTGACTGCGCAAATATCTCTCTTTCGTTCTCTTTGTCTCTTGGTATTTTTATTTCTTCCTTTCGCTCTGCTTTTCGAAAGGCTATAGTAGTTGTGACCACCCCCTGCACGATGTGATTCTGGTGCCCTAGAATATAATGGATGTTTTTCCTTTCCTTGCCGGTCCTTGACTTTACCAGTTGGAGTTGGTTTAGGACTCGGCACTATTATACAGTACTCGGGGGTAACCAAAAGTCGGGCGCACCCCATATACGGTAACTAGGGCTTCCCACCATACAAACCCGTTTTGTGGCTTTTTTTTGTAAGGGAGACAAAAGTCGGGCGCACCCCCAGAATAGGAAATAAACCCAGACATTTCGTGGCACCGCGCCGCACTTACCCTCGTACCCGAGTACACGATACAAGTATAGGTGATGGGTTCCGGAACCATATGATGGATGTCATTCTTTGGACGTAGCTGCAGTTTGAATACACTTCGGATAGGTACCCACTCATATATGGGAGTGGGTAACTGTATTAAGATGTTCTGCCATGAATCGTCTACCATATTATGGGTTTAGATTCACCTTCTTTTTTTCTTAAAAGAGAAGAAAAGAAAAGAAAAAGAGGTCATCTTGTCCATACTTAGGTGGTGCTGGTCTAGGATACGGCATTTCAGTCCTCGGCACCTTGGATTATTATTTTTTGTTAAATCCGCGGTTTATTCGGACTAGGTGCAGGAAAATCTATGGCATGCACATTGCACTCTGAGGTACGGTCTGGCTCGCGGCACCCCGAACGTTCCCTTGTTTTATAGTGCTGTCCTGGGACATGACTTTTATATTGTACGGTATTCAAGTACCTTGCCGTGTAACCTCCTCACTTACTTCCGGCATGTGTCATCTCTAGTTGACATGAGGGATTGGATGTTGTTTCATTGGATTGTGTGCAGAAAAATAGCCCTTTTAAGGGTCTACGGCCAACTATTGTAGTGATAACTGAGGCTCTAGATTTCTATCGGACAAAAGAAGTTGGTATCACCCATCCGGAACCTTTTTGAGAGACGTTAGTGTTCGTGGGAGTTCGCTGGTGACCCCGGGGCCAGGCTGCGCCCAAGCCAGCTTCCCACATGATAAGGCACTGTTCGGCTTCCCCGTGGCGCCGTGGCGTGGCGGTAAGTAAAATCCCTGGAGGAGAGTACAGTACTTGGTAATTTAACTTGCACGCTTTCCTAAAGTGGTGGTAGTGAACCAAGGTACTCGTACAGTGCTACACAATAAAATCACTGGAAGAGCACACGCCTGCATCGATTGCGGGAGTCTCGGATTGTACTATTAACTACCGGAGGATTTTTTTTTTAGGATTCGTTATATCCCCCTAGCACGGGCCACTGCGTGTCCGAGCAATCCCGGGGTCGTTATTTGCGGGTGTCTACCCATCAATCTGAGATTGCGAAGGTGCTGTATGCGGGTCCGCTTGTGTAGTGCCCTTTAATAGTAATAGAAATTGTTCCCCTGAGAGTGCGAATAGGAGAAGTTTGTTGCTTGTGGAGGTGGAGTTGGATGATTGAGAACTCGTGAAGATTAGACCAAATGCGAGAATATCTTAGGTTGGAGGATGGCTCGGGCATTTGTTGTTGGCTAAAGTGATGTAGATTTTCAGGAAAGGGGAGTTCTGTGGCACACCCCGTATAGTAGCACAAGTTACTGTGCCGAGAGTTACAAATATTTATGCTAATCGTGGAGTGCATAAAATCTGCCCTGTGCCGGCGCTTAACCAATCTTAATATTATTAACCCACCGTATTCGAAGAGAAATGATCCCCCAGCCCGTATTCTCAAACGAAATAGAGAATTCGGAAAACCTTGTCCTCCTCTTAAAGTTACTACCGTATAGTATCCCAGAACAGAGCCAAGCCGACCCAGCCAAGTCTGCCTCAGCGGGCAATGACACTAAGGATCGGGTAGAACTAGCATCCATTACGCCTTTCCGTTGTGCACTTCAAACGGTGTTTACCAGGAAAACTTGCCCCTAGAATTTAAGGCTGCTGGTCTCCTACAAGCACGCATCACGGGTGAGCAGTATGCATACCGCACCACCAGCAGGACAACTCCTTCCGGGGCTGTGCAAACAAGTATCCCAGGGAGTTAAATTGCTAGCAACTCCGATAAAGAACTGAAGGCCAAACTACCATATCCTCTACTTTGCCCATAACCAACCACAGCGCCCAGCAATCATCGGGCTATCCGATGCTTGGGTCAGTGGCTTCTCAGACCCATTACACCCCCCCGGAATCCCCGAGAGCGTAAATTCTATATCACACCTAGTTCGTAAACCTCCATGCATGCGGATTTCCTGCGCTATGCCGGCATACCTTGCTCCGCCGTGTTCGGGAATCGTACTGAGGCTTCCTAGAGTTTACCAAACGCAAGATTCGGCTGCCTCTGGGAGGGTAAGGTTTTGGTATACGAGAATGTATTTCAAAGATATCAAACGTAGAGCCAATTAGAGTGTTGGCAAGGTGGGGATTCTCAGATAGTAAATCACCATATCGTCAGGTGGGCATTCACAGCCAACTGTATTCACCACCACGAACTTACGATCTCGGCGTTTGTCCGGGGATTGGATATCTTTGAGTCTTAGGCAATCGCCAAGAGCACTATACGAGGAGCCACAGTATCCGAGTCATCCAGAATAGCTATGACATGTTGAAAAGGCCACTAACCTATCCGTAGGTTGAGGCGCATTGCCAAGCCCATCGTGTATTGGGTCAGCTGTCAGCTTCCTGAAGTGAAAAACTTCCCAATTTTAATTCACGAGTTTGTCCCAGCTGAAGAAGGTAAGACCACTCCACTGTGGCACTAAGCACTCTTGGCAAAAGCTCCAAGACCACTTGCAACGCCCAGAGCAAAGTGAAATAATAAAAACACAAATGGCAAGGCGCCTTCACTAAATATTCACACGAACTTTTAGAATCATCGTATTATACAATGAAATATCGTCAAAGGTCTACCACAATATCCTATATATCTAATCTCCGGCGAACAAGGCCTAGAGTACCTTGTGGTTTAACCTTGCCAGTAGAGAGAGAGCCTATCTCTTCACTTCTATCGTACGGTGTACCAGACGCTAAATTCAGTATTCCCCTGTGCTGATTTGCGTCACACCCGGGAACATTAAGTACCTACGCTCGCCCCGAATGCGGGAGGGTGCGGCGGAGTACCCGTATTCAATGTGCCCGTAGGGAATCGAGATGTATGCCAAGGGTGAAATTATACAAGTACATATGCTGCCATTAGTTTCTACCCAGAATATTGGGAGATTTGATTTTCCTCTTGCATGATTGAGAATATGCCTGGATAGGAAGTTGGAGGGGTGAGGTGGAACGTAGCACAGTGATGTAGGTGGTGGCTCTGGGGGGGTATGGGCAGCGGTTGATGTATTAAGGTTAACGGTAGTGTAACAGGCTTGTAGGGATCGTGCTGGGCTGATTCGTGGTAGTACTATACGGTCTACGGGGGGCTATGAAATTCTAACAATGTGATGGAGATATCCTAAGAAGAGAAGCAAGTGTAGGGTTTGGAGAGTTTCCTTCCCAGCCAACTGACTGACCAGCGAAGAACAGGCAACCACATCGCAGCCTTATGGGAAAACAAAATGTCTCCATCTGATCAGGAACCAAATATCTATATAATGCCCCCTCCCTCCTACCCCTCCAAACACCCTTTCCTCCTTACCACTACCGGCCTCTCTAGAGACTTCTAGACACTCTTTAACCCTTCAAACCCATTCCTTCCCAATAATGAAGTTTCTTGCAATCACTTCCCTTCTCCTCTCCGCAACAGCCCATGCCGCGGTCAATGGCCGCTGCAGCGTGAATGGTACACCGGGTGTGTGCGTCTCCACCGCAAACTGCGCTTCATCTGGGGGGGTGTCCACCGCAGGTTTCTGCCCCGACGACCCATCCGACATCCGCTGCTGCACCAAAGGCGCGTGCGGTAACGGCGGCAGCTGTAAATGGACCGACCAATGCGCCGGCAACACCGTCTCTGGTATTCCCCCCTTCTCCTGCTCGTTTACACTGAATCTGCACACTAACAATAGTAGACCAATGCCCTGGGCCCGCCAACTTCAAGTGCTGTCAACCCGGCGGCACTCCGACCATCCCAACGAATAAATGCAAAACGCATGTTGTCACAAACGGTTACATTATCCTAAAGGAATTCCCAGGGAAGATACACACAGTCTGGTGCTATGCGAATAAACCAGGCGACCACGGCACCGGAACCGCTCTCGACCTCATGGTGGAGAGGAGGAATCCTATCGGACAGACCATCGCCGAGTGGACAATGAACAATCATGCCAGGCTAAAGGTCAAGTACATTATCTGGGGACAGCGCATTTGGAACGTCGAGGTTGACAAGACACCTCGTCCCTGGGCGCAGTGGAGGCAAATGGATGATCGAGGGGATGATACTGCGAATCATTGGTATGTGGTCTACGATGCCAGAGTTGACTTGAGATGCTAATGGGGCCGTTTAGGGATCACAATCATGTTAGTTTCTTGCCAGCTTAGGTGGCTCCACGGTGGGGATAGGAGCGGGGGTGGGCTGAAGGGGGAGGGGGAATGGTAAAACGAAGGGTTAGAAATAAACAAGATATCATGGGCTATATGGTGTGCCCTGGCTCAAATTGTTTTTAGTGTACTAGTAATCTCTATTAACTTCCATTACCATATCATTACTTTTACCCAAACTCTCCTTGACCACGTGAATATACCGGGGAACGCCAGGCAATTTATCAGATATCCTAACCTTGCCGTGGGGTATCATGGTGGATCACTCGTATCTTAGCGGCGGCAGTGTGTAATATACTGTATATCTATAGTGGTCAGATCACTTGGGACGATCAGCTGTCAGCATGGAGTGTCCTGTCCCACCAAATCACTGTTTCATCAGTGCCAGCAGATTGTGCCCCAAAGTTCTAAACAGGTCAGCTTTTCACTACCTATCCTATTACCTGTTATGTACTGTAGAGTAGAACAATAATTTATTTCCAAAATCTGTTCAAATGAGTTAAGAAAACAAGGAAGATTATCTATATTTTCCAGAAAGTGTTTTATGTCAGCATGCTATTTCCCCCAGCCCATGGTACATGTTTCCTTGTGTCAGCAATTTGAAGCGTCCCAAGTTATCTGACCACTACAGTATAACCAAATAAGATTTAGAACCGTAACACTACGATCAAGGGTATCTACATGTTCCCGGCACGCAGAACCCGAACACAAAGACCAAAGGTTTGTATGGCATTTTGTCTGTGCGTATATGAGCGCGCATACAAAATTCAGATCTAGATGTTCAGGTTCTACATTCCGGGAACGAGTAACATCCACAGTCCCTAACCCCCCCCCGAGGAAATATGAGCCCCATCAGGAGGGATATAACAATGAAGTACTCCCAAAGGCTAGTATCGTAATATTCTGAAAAAATTGTTGTTAGAGCGCCTCGTTCGTCACTAGATTTTGTCGTGGTGAGGGTCGATCACTGACACTGGACATCTTGCTCGGCACTCGTACCGAGGGCATGGCGAGTGTGGATTTTTCCGTTCTTGTAATTCTGCTACTCTTAGTAGCGCATTTCCATTTTCAATTTACATCTCAGTCCTCAATTCTCCGTTATTTGGACCTCCCATCTCCCATAACAGTTGAAACCTGAAGCCCACCCTCAGATCGTGAGATATATCACGTGAATCCCACGTGATATGGTTAGTCACCTGCAGTTTTCTTTTATCTCATCCGCACCACCGCATTATCCCGTTGAATAGAGGGTATCAACCGGAACAAGTAGGGATATATTTGGCTAGTGAGCCTTGGAGGAGTATTGTAAAATCTCACTTTTGATGAACTGGCGTGGTTTGGAAGGGCTTTTCCGAGTCTCCGGTGCTAATAAAACGAAGTTTTCGAGAGTTTTGGAGGAGACGAGATATTTAGTCTCTTACCAGTTCAAGAACCTTGGTCGCTTGCAAACTATCCTAGTCCAGGCCGGTTCATTAAAGGGGAGATTTTACGGTAGTCTAACTGCTCAATACCAACTATTGGAACTCTTGAGCGGACCCTCTACTCTGTGCTCGAGTATGGACGTGGGTGATCGTACAGACAGGGATTAAAAATCTATGCATCCCCATAGGGTTCCTAACCCCTGTCTGTCCGATCACCCACGTCCATACCTGAGTAAACTACTAGAAATGGAGCTAACAGGAGGGATCTGCGGGTGGCCTATTTTTGAGGGGATGACGGGATAAGTGGATATAAAAGAGAGCGAGTGATACTGTAGTCAAATAACTAATTCATCCTAGTTTAATATGTTGTATTTGCCATAAAGTGATGGCTCATTGATTACAAATTCGCTTTGCTGCTACTAGGTCTCCCGGTGTTGATAGTTGTAGTCACGAGAAGGTTTAGTGACTCCTTAGTTAGATGAACTGCGAGATAGGCGGGTTGAGTTAGCTTACCTCTGAACTGCAATTGGGTTGGGTTGCACGTATGCCTAGGCGCGGGGCTGCTCCTGCAGTTAGTACTCGGGGGGGTCAGCAAAAACCGGAAAACTGTTCATTCATACATACTCGGGGGGGTAATTAAAAATAGGAAAACATTATCCGCGTGCCCACAGAAATTTGTATGGGATCTGTAGAAAATTACTGAATAGCGCGGCTGAAAATCTAGATCACCACGTTGGTGGCAAATAGCTTCTCCATCTACCGGCACTTTAGTAATAGCGCCATTCCAGTACCACCAGATGATGCGGTAGTCGATAGTAAGCGGCCACAGGTTGACAAGCAAATGCAGAGCGAAACTCATTGCCCCACCTTGGTCATTTGAGCAGTTGCGATTTCAGACCACTTAAAAAACTTTTGTTTGGTGGGTGCGTCTCTCTCTGCAAGAAGCCCGCTCGGTCGAATGCCGAAAGTCGCACCACAAGGCAAAGCACTGGCTGAAACAACTCCTAATCATTCCTCATCCACATATGCCAACCAACACATGACAACCCTATCTTAATATACGCCTACGCAGCTCTGAAAATCTCTAGCATACCAGCAGAGTGGATTCCCCTAGATAAGCGGATTGAGCCCCGAACTTGCGCGACCTGCTAGATGCTCATTATTGACTTGTTTTGCTCTGATGAACCCAGCCGAGTGGGTAAGCATTGCATCACCCCTCGGAAACTATACTGCAAAGTGAAAGAGAGGTAGGAAAGGAGGGGGGAGCAAATAGTGTTATCCATGATCTGACCGGGGGACGGATATTGTGGGCGTTAAAACTTCCTTAGCAGGGTGTCTCGAAACTTTGTGGATTGGTGCTTCGTTTTGAGCTTCACCTCTCCCGGTCGATGTTCCTTTTCCCCTGCAGTACCCCGGGAGCAGAGGGCGAATTAAAGACAATTGGCCCAACTGCGGTACTCCACTACCATAGTCGGTTTACGAACCGCTGTGGTGGTAGTGATAGTGGTTCCCGGAAACCGGAGTCCTACCACTGCACCGCACCCGCTCGCCGGAGTACGTAACGATCTAGAACTATAATCTATCTCTTACACCTCATTGCTCAACTCGAATGGGATACCCAGGCCCATACAAACCCACTCTAGTCCCGCCCACCACCCCCAAACCCGGCCCAATTGGCACCTCGAAACCACGATGGCCCCGCGAAGACTTCATATAGGTGATATCGCCCCAATACCGCGTCCTTCGGAGCGAAAGCCCAAGAACCACGGAAGTTGCCGCTGGTGTCCAACTTTCGTATTCGCACTTAGAAATAAGTACGGGTACCCATAGAGGTATTTTTCATGCAAGATAGGAATCGACAACCAGCACAAGAATCCCAGTCCTGTACTTGAATCTTGCATAAAATGCTCGGGCACCTACTCAAGTAGATGAGAATAAGACAAGGTCATGTCCACTGGCTCGGTAGTGACTTAACAAAGGCAGAATTTTCAGACACTTATTGTCAGATACATGTACGAAAACACCTCCCTCGGTACCTATATCTAGAAATGGGGATATTGTTATATAACCACCCAACTAGAGGGAATAAAAACCCCGTCCCACTTCCGGATACTTTCATAGACACAAATACCTCCATACTGCCCTTTCTTAGCCATGGTGGCTACGATACCGTACTTTTTCCCCTACCCTGAGAATTGGGATAATCGTGCTAGGACGTTTAGAATTCCCACGTTCAGCTAAAGGGAGGGATCATCCCGAAAAAAAACCTACTCTCGACCCTCTACCGAGACAAAAGAAAAGAAAAATGTGACGGATCCCACTGGGGGAGGAACTCCAACCTCGGAGGAGGGTTCGATTGCTCCAGTCCCTGCAGTAGCCCCCAGTGCAGGTACAATTTCTGCGCTAGTAAGTGGGGTCGAACAGAGCGGCAGTAGAGTCGACAAGAATGGTGGTGGTCAGAGTGAAGAAGATGACAGTGTCATGGAATGTCCTATGCGTGAGTTGCGTATAAGGTAGGATAGTCTTGGGTGGTGAGGATGTTTCATCCCCACAAACCATGCTTAGTGCTTTCGCGGTATTGAGGTAACCCATCATTGTACCTGCGCTAGGGGCTTGTTCTTGGATGCAGGGTGGAAACGAAGCAGTTTTCCTGGCGGATTTACCTGTGATATCACTCGAATTCATCATCCACCCTAACCAAACTTCAAAATGGTTCTATCACCCTGGCCGCGCCAAACGGAAGGAAATATCAAGCTATCCGTGATGGGGCTAACTTTTTCGAGTTCATCATGTAACCATACCCAGGGGAGGGTTCCGGCGAAGCCTATTGGTGATTTCTTCCCCCTCCCCGAGCCCTACGCTACGATACCTCGGTATAATACCTACCATGACCTTAACGACCGCGGGTATCTCTGTGCAAACTCTACCAGTATTAGATTGCTCAGTGCAGCGGTTTTCACCAGATTGGAGTCATGATAAAGATCTTCCTACCCACCGACTGTGCTAAACTGTCAAAATCCAAAGTGTGCCAAAACACCGCTCGCTATGCAAGGGTGCGTCTACGGCTTTAGCCGTGATGTTGACACAACGTGGATCGGAAGGGAGCTTCTATTGTCAAAACTAGGGCCTGTGATTTGCGAAACATGGGGAGGGATGGAAAGGAGAAAAATTCAGGGTTGGCGAACATGGGCCAGCAGTTCGCAAGGGCATGGCTATCCGATTCTGGGAAAGGGTGCTTTCTTAGGTTAAGAAAGTTGAGGTCTACTCGTGGGCTGACGTTTGTGAATACAGCAATCGAGACATCTGATACCGCTAAATTCTGGCCTAGCTGCAAGGACTTGGGGGGGGCACTAGTTGTGTTCAAAAACGGCAGCAAACAGCGAGTAAGTTTGCTCCATTTTCCGAGGGAGCAACTGGGGTAAATGATGCAAATCGATTGATTGGCACAGGGGCACTGTCTGCGGTATGCTACCCGTTCTGTAGCGAAAAGCGGGGGCTCTTGACACAACCTATTGAAGTAATGGAGTAGTGCACTGGTGCCTCGGCTTCGCCATTAGATCGCACTTGTTGGAAATTTTCCATTCACCAGAGGGGAATCAAGGCCATCCTTCATAAGTCAATACCGGTACTATTTGCCCAGCAGCAGATGAGAGTCCAAGTCAAAAGAACCAACTACTATTATCTACCCAAACACCTTCCTTTGAGTAAGAGCTCTGGGGCTCATAGGTTTTCTCTTGGGAGTTCCTGACAAAAAGAATGTGATCACCGCGCAGTGACAAAACCCCCCTAGTGCCACTGTACAATATTGTCAGGCATGTGGATAGCCTATGTATATTGCAGCCAGTTACGTTGATAACTTTCATGACGTGGCCAATGGATCTCTAACCTGTATGTAAGACCCTTCTGTACGATAGCAATCAACAAGGAAGGACGCTCCCCTCCACACCTTACCCGAGAGGCCTCCCATAGTATAGCATAGTACTAGCGCGGCACCCTCAGATTTGCCTCCTCCTCAAATTCGGGGTCTAGGCTCCGCAGGCCGTGTGCTGTACCAGCCCTACTTATAACAATAGGGTGGGAAGTACTCAACGATTGATTGTCCCCCCACCTACACACACCCTCTCTTTCTACAATCTATTGAAAGGTTTTAGTGGTCGGAATATTAGGTATTTAGTAGCAAACTGTCACTTAATCTATGCTAGCTAGTGTTGTTGATACCCGGCTGGCATAGCCCAGAATTCGAACTTAAGAAGAAACCGAATTGGAGGGCGATATGATAGCAATGACTAGGAAGACGAGATATTCAAGATGACATCAATCCGGTTTGATCTCGTGAAACCCACTATCTCTTTGCACTGTAACCTCGGGGTCAAGAGATAAAAGTTCCCCAGGAGGGTTGGCCTTTTCCCGGCAGAGTACTAGGGATAGGTCAAAAAGGTCGGAAAACTGATGGCGAGACAAGGATTAGAATTGTTGATCAGGGAAGGGTGGATGGAAAGGGGAGACCGTTATCATACATGATGCTATTAAACCGGAGCAGTTTACCAGAGTGATTTTCCATGTACCTGCAAATCCTGTTAAGATTGTAGAGGGAAAAATTGAGATAAGAGAGGAAAAGGAAGCAGGTCTTTTAGAATACCAGTAAGTTAGCTCTTTTAAAAGGCTCAAATAAATAAATAGATTGAACTACATACTAGCAATCTCATGTCATGTACTTGTACCATGTGCCAGACACCAACACCTTCAATCCAGATTTCTGGTGTCCCCCAGGACAAGAATTTCTCCATCAAAGCAACCTATCTCCTAACTACCCCACCTGACCCTGCCGATCCTTTTTCCCCGACCTTTTTGACACCCCCTGGTATAATATCAACCCTCAGGACGTCTTAGATCTCGTTTACCTGTACCCCCATATCAAATTACGGTACCTTGTCAAACTACTCGTAAGGTAACGGGCTAATTCCCGCTGAAAATCTGATACTCGTGATATATTTCACCAGATTTGCTGTATGACCCATTCAGCGCAGTGTTGGTTCATCTAAAGACTCCGGACTACATACCCTCAGCAACCCTCCCCTCCCCCCACACAATCCCAGTCCCCTTCTCAAGACGTCCTTTGGTTGACCAGAGATTTAATATCGATCCAGAAACTTAAACCACTCCTGCCGTGCAACCACTCCCACTCAAATATTATTAAGTTACTGATCATAAATCAGGGTGTCCCCACCACTTGTTCCCGGCTCAACCACAGCCCCTCATTACATCACAGCGCCGCCGTCATCTCAGAGGGCCGAGTCCGATGGTGACGGAAGGGAGACCGCAGGTGCTCGAGTACTTAGCCAAAATATTATCCGATACTTCGATTGCTTGTACAAGTACCAATAGTCTGGTACGGCACGATGGCAATGCCCGTGTGATGCCATTCAGAGTATTTTTACCTCGGATAGCCTAGATCAGCTGACCGGGGGTATCCTAGATATCAACCCACCCTCTGTTTGAATTTCTCTGTGCCCATAGCTTCGTTCAACACAGGATGCGACTAAGCCCCATGCACCCATTATGCTTTCCTTTACAGCCATTCAGTGGCTGAGCGAACGAAACAGCCTCCCCAAGTGGTCAGGATGGGAATGGTTTATGAGAAGAGCTATTACCATCCCTACGGTATCTATGATAAACAGGGATTCCCGGAGAGGGACGAAACAGAAAGAGAAAAAGGCGGAAAATATATATCGACTGCACTTGCTGCTTGCCAGGACCCTCATGTCTATCACACTCACTCTACCAGACCATCCCCAACATGCCTCTAAATACAACAATGGGCCTCGGAAATGTCCACGATTTGATAACGAATAGGCAGCTCAAAAAGATGGCGATAGCCAGCGTTGGCGCCCGGAGCAATTCAATGCATGGGTGGTACGCTATGTCCCCAGGATTAGTATGGCAGCTGCAAGGAAGCATCGAAAAGCTGTTGTACTCCGCCTCCGCTTCGGCCATGAGTATCGTAACAGAAAAGAAGCACTCAGACACAGGGAGCCTAATTCGGTTAGGGCAAGGGCTCAATGCATGTCATAAGGTTTATGCATGTATCATAGCTATACGAGTAGTTAGCAACAGATAGGGTCAACGAAGTTTATCACTCAGACTTTTGATTTTTTTGATTTTTGATTTTTGATTTTAATTTCAAAGAATGCTCATTTATCTATGTATAAGTTACCTTCTAACCCCCCCGTTTAATCTCCGAAAAAGTCAGGTCCTTTCACTAGTAATAATATCTTGTGTTAGTACAGTATTTCTCGGGCTACAATATGATACGGTGGAACTTGATTTTTAAGGTTTGGATTTTCATCTCTGGCAAATTAATGTATAACCTAATTGAAGCTCTACCGTATTTGCAATGAAAGGTACACTTATTAGTTCGTTCTTTGTTCCACCTCCCTTAAACCCCTAATTTTCCAGCCCCCGGTTTTTAGTTTAATTCATAATAACAATATCATTATATACAAAATAGCCAAATTCGAATCCTTTTTCTCTATCTCCCTACCTACTGGGATCTCAGCAGCCAATAAAATCCCCTGCCTCCCCCCCTATTTCCCGACTATCACAGACGACCTCCCAGGCCACCCGGAGACCCCTCGTCCGGAGAGCTAAGCCCAAATAAGAAACTTTCAAGCAGTTTACCCGGATGAGCTGTGGCTACTGTGCTGACCACCGCTCGTTTCCTCGTTCAAACCCCACCAATCAGAACCTGGCCGGGTAGGGGGGGGGAGTGTGAGGAGATGCCTTGGGAGGCTGTCTTACCTCCTAACTCTTGCCCCATTTTTCACTCATGTCCGGGACTTCTTCTCACTTGTTATCATATTATCATACTCGCATAATTTTAGGGTTTGGACACTTTTTTCTCCCTCGGGATCGGAGAAAGGGAAGAGAAGGGTTCACCCCGAGTTTCCAAATTCCCACCACCAATGAGGAGGGGTGCAGCACTAACCAGGTCTCCAAAATAAAATGACGAGCGAAGAAGAGAAGCGCACGGTAAAACACTCTTTCATTGAGTTAATGCACGAACAAGCCTCTCATTCTGGAGAGGGGGCGGAATATGATACTATAATCCTACCTTACATCGCACCCCAAACTCCCAAACTCTTTTTTGCCAAAAGCCCCCCCCATAACATTCACGCTCAACGCTACTCGAGTACTCGCAGGCGGATCAGGATAAACAAAGGGAGGCAGAATGAAGAAGAGGGTGTCATCGCTGACACCCCCCCATATCACAGCATGCTCTGACAAAGGGTAGATTAAGTTACCTATTTTAAATACAAATGATAGGGCTGATTTGTAAGCTATTATATTATCGGACCCCTGTGATATTGCGTCGCTAAGATAGGTGGGTTAGGTTCGGGGGAGATTTGAGACGTTAGAATTCCCGTAGCGGTAGTCAACAACGCAATACCCCCCCCCTTCCGCCCCAGTGTTCCAATTCCGGTTGCAACAACTTAATCTCAAAAAAAAAGCGAATTTGAATCGGGCTCCATCAGCCTCCGATCCATCCATCCCCCGGCCACTGCCTTGCTGCACCGTACGAATACTTCGGACCTAAATGTGCTCTTGCATGGTGTGCACGGTTTGAACAGGGGGGGGGGATGCGGATGCGATGCGGCTATTATCCTTATCACAAATCTTGGTCGATGCGTTGTACAGCACTGTACTACGGTACCCTACAACTTCGGTCTTCAACAATATTAATACCTCAACCGAACTTTGGCAGATTGAACTGGATGGATGCACCCTCTGCTCTTTGTTTCGAGGAAGATCTCATACTTGAAATTATGGCTGAATGGATGAAGGAAGTGCGATACCGTCATCAATCTCCCTTTTTTTTCTTTCTTTTCAGTGGGGGGGTGCAGATGTCATTGTTACTTTCCAACCCCTCCTCACATCCTCATACTCGCTCCCTTATGCGCTCCGGATGCAACTTGCACAGTGCCGATACCTCCATCCATCTGCAATCCCCCCCCATCTCGCTTTCTTTCCCCTTTCCCGGATGCCCACACCTTTCACTTTCCACTTTTTCCCATCTACCCCCCCCCCCCTGAAATATAACAGATACTTACAGTAGATGCTCCTTTGTACCAGTACAGGTACTTGCATAATATGTTAACCCTCGGTTTCCCCACCGATGGGAAGCTTACAGCCTTTTAGGTATGTATAATACCGCACTGTTGCCCCCGTCCCTGCGCAGCAGATCCATTTCCTGCTTGCTGCCTTGAAGTTCCTTCCTTTCCCGCGCCTGCCGGGCGGAAAGGAAGAAAGTACCGAATCCTCCGCTTTTTAAGGTGAGCGCGTTATAATTACAGTGCTGTATCAAGTCTCGAATTGTAGTACGACCTAGCTGCTGCTGTTGCTAATGCTGATGCTCCAACTGTCCCCGAGTATAGTACATATGGTATGGTAGACAGAGAGAGAGACACACCCCATCTTCTATAGATATCTTGCTGTGCCCCCTGCCCCGCCTTTCCCTTCTCACTTTTGTCTCATTACTCCGCGTGCCCGTCTGTGCTTGCGGCAGTATCAGCAGCGGAGAAGTTTTTTTTCTTTTTTCTTTCTCTTTCAATTACCGGTAACTGTGGTACGGTATAATAACTCAGCTTACCCCGCTTGGTGCTCTTGTCCTTTCCTTCAGCCCACTTCAGAGGGGAATTAAAAAAAATCCGCAAATAGCAACTGAATAACCCACAAAAATGGACACCTTATCGGTCTAGCCTTTATCTTATCCTACTCTTTCGATTAAAGAAATATTTCCTTTCCATTTTCACCTATCACTTACATCTTTCTCCCTCGTCTTTTTTTTTTTCAGCTAGCTTCGTTAAGCTGGTGAAAGCCCAATGCTACTTGGAAGCCGCTCTAGCACTTCTGTTGGTGCGCTTTCAAGACGTACCAGGACCGCGCAAACCCGTCCGCCATCCCTACATTCAACGTCGACAACAACCTCAGCCGCCTGTGGCAACTGCTTCTACTCACGGTCTGATCGCGGTTCGGGCGCAGTGGTAGAGGTGGGAAGGGTTCGCCCTCGGCGCCATCGGCCAACTAGAAGAGGACGACCGCCAAGCGCCCATAGACGCACCTCCGCTCTCTATTCCCCTTCGTCCAATTCTCCGAGAGTCCTGAGGAAGAAGAAGGATAGGGAGAAACCATGCCGCCCCACAGTGCAGACTACGCTTCGGGCTCCTCGTCAGTGTTCCCAAAAGCAATCTTGCCGTCTATTGTGGTCATTTCCTTACTTGTTCTCATAACTTTTGTTGGAGCAGTCATTATCTTTGTTCGAGCCTACAAAAAACGGAAGCGCCGGCGGTTACCACAGCAGGAGAAGCATGGGCCAAGTAAGGTGAGGGCTGGTGGCAGCATTGCGAGGGAGACGGTCCAGGAGGGTAATGTGAATGCGCCAAAGGTCGGAAGACGGTTTTTCGGTAGCCTTTTCTCGAGAAACAGGGAAACGGGGGTATCTAGGTTCCAGCCTCCGGTTGCAATAGTGACTGGAGAGTCGAAAATGTTATCGCATAATGTGAGAGAGATAGTAGAGGATGAGTCTCAGAGGGAGCGCGGATCTGTCGATGGGAGAACCGGAGGCGAGGTTAGATTAGGCTCTGATTATCTCCCTGGGCATTCTCGCGAAACACTGGGCATGGACGTATGCGAGAGCATGGCCGTACCGGTATTCCCGATTGTTGGTAAAATTCAGAGGATGACTGGGAATGCCCTCTCCAACGATTTATACGCCGACCGAGCCAGCGGCGCAGTGTCGACAAGAGGGCACAAGACCCCAACCCATAGTTCGCGTGTGCCGGAATGGCGAAGGCTGACGCGAATTGTCATCCCGGGAACCCCTCCCCCATGGTCCCTTAGACTAGATACCAATTCTTCAGCGATATCTCTTGCCACAGACGAAACACCGGTGGTGCAAGACCTATCGCCGAATTATGAGAACCTCCTTGGCCTATCCCCTCCACCGCCAGTAGCAGCCACCCTAATTGACAGACAATACCCGAACGTAGCAGCCCTCGCAAGGGCGAACATCCCCTCGACGAAGCCCAGCTCTCTCCTTTCGTGTACATACACCTGCGGTAACCCCCCGGAACACATCGCAACGCAATACGCTCCCACTAGCGGGACCAGGAGAGCTCCAAGCTGGAGCTCAAGTAAGATGGCACCGCTTCCAGATCCACCGCGCTCAGCAGCGTTCGGTACTTTCACCGGAAGACCCAAGACTTTGAAGGGCAAGGGGAAACAATCCTCGAGAGGCAGTATGGAAAGTGCAACTCTAACGGACCCACCAACATCTTTCCACCGTGGATCCTGGAGTGGAAGAAGCGTGTTAGAACTCGACGTCCCAGAGAACAATGCCAAGAAGGCAGCTCTACCCCAACAAACCGGCTCAAGCCCGCAACTGACAGTGCCAAAATTCGCTACAACGCCACGAATTCGGACACCTGCTCTTGGCTCTCCCCTGGACCCTCTGCGGCCACCTACCCCGTCAATCCTGTTCTCCGCCCGGGACACTGCCCACGGCAGCCGCTCCGACACAGCATTTCCAAGACCCTACTCCGCTTCGAGAATGTCGATGGCCTCCATCCCATCCACAATATCCTCTTTCAACGCCGCTACCGCCCCAGTAAACCCAATACACGGCCTCTCGCCCACACCCCCACGCTCGAGCCCCCCAGCAGCAGTCCCAGAAGAAAGGTGGGGGGGTGAAAACATCGGCACCCTCATCGGGGACACGACCGAAGTGCCGGATTTCACAGAACGCGAGCTGGAGATGGAGATGGCGAGGATTAGAGACCGGGCTAGGAAGGCCTCCGACGAGCGTCGTTGGAAGAGGAGGGAAGAGGAGCGGTGGAGGGGCGGTGATTATTCTTGGAGTTAGCTATTGTAGTCATTTCTCGAAATGATGTACCTGTGAATATTTTTTGGGCTTGTATTTAGTGATTCCCCTCTTCTCCTCTTTCCTCTTTCTTTATTTACTCTCTCATTATTCATCATCATCATCATCATCATCTCCTCATCCATGAATTTGGGGTGCGGTTGGCAGGATTTCCCCTTTTTTTTATATTACTTCTCTCCCCTTTCATCTCACTCGGTGGAGCATCATCGCCCGGTCGGCCAATAGCATGTGTCATACGTACAATATCATAGCAAAAAACTCATCCGCTCACTTTTTTTCTCGGATCTAAATCATACGAGTGATCGACTGTGAGCCTGGTTTCGTCAGTCTAGGCCAGCCATGAACCTTTATCCAATGGAGTAACCCACGTACAGCCCCCAGGCGAACACATCATGTCATGCCCGCCGACCCGCCCCCGAACCGCGCGTGCAGGTCGGTACCATAGCGGTCTTTCTGAGAAAGTGTCTGGAATATAATCACCGGCCGATCTTGGCTGCCAGGTAACTGGTTCCCTCGGTTCACTAGCGGTCACGGACATTTGGCTCTGGATGCTATGTCGCTGCCGTGGGCGGAGGAGCAGGAAGGTGTCGGTACCTGTTTGGGTGAAACTAATCCCAGGTTTTTAGCGGTTGGGCGGGCCAAATCGTCGAGACTGAGATCGCTACCATAGCCTCCAAAAAGCTACTGGATGGGACAAGCTGGACACACTCCATAGAGCAGCGAACACAAATCCAAACGCGAAACCCAAAACTCATACGGTCTTCATGCAACAAAGGGGAGGAAGGCATGCGAAATATACTAATGCGTCCAACCCAAGGCAACCCTAAACACTTATATAGGCAAGCTCTCACCAAAATAAACCCGTGAGCTAACACTCCAGTGCAAAAATCGCTACCTTTCCAGGATCTAAATTTGGAGAAGAGATTCTTTATAATACCTTACAGACTGACCCATTGCACAAGATGGCTTCCGGGCCGGTGAGAGTGACTAGGCTTTACTGGGTTGGGAGGGGTGTGTATAACCCTCCACTTCCCGCTTTCTGACCCATGGCTTGGAGGGGAAAGAGGGTGGAATTCCGAGAGAGCTGTATCGGGAGATTGTTCATTGCCCGGGGATGATCTAGCATTAGCCATGACTTTGGGGGCGGGAGACCATCAAGGGAGCCGGGCCGGACAGGATTGCGCTTTTCCCGCCGCTGGGGGGCGCCAGTTGGGGGGGCGGCGGGCTTCTGCGGAAAGGGCCGCCTGGTGGAGTGGGGCATCTTTCAGTGGTCCTGATGCCCGGAGTGCTGCCATATGCTCAGACATCGAATGAGCCTATAAGCCCGTATGGCTAGCGGGGTCCCCCTTCTTGCAAACGTCCCCCCCCCCCTCCAGGGTCTGGGCAGACTGCTATTCGTACCTCCTCGCCCAACCCCCAGATCAGAAGGATTGCAATTCGTGGCTATTTCTGGCTCTCGGGACGCGAGAACTGTCTGTTGCAAATGCTGCAGAGCCCTGATAATGGCTTGGTGGGTATTGTACTAAACTACGACACGAGGATAACTTCATAGCTCCAACCCAGGATACAGTAAAGAATGCAGAAGGTGTAGCGGTGTCTGAGAATCAAATGCCTATAAAACCCCTTGAGTGGGGGGGGCATGCTGTAATTTAGCAGTTCGATCCTCTTCCACCAATCATTGCGGGGATATTTGTATCTTGAGGTCCGCTCAGATCCAAGAATGGGGCTGTGATATCTTTAGTGCTGAGTGATTGGGGCAGTGATATCACCGGAAGAGTACGGATGAAGAAACCCTACCAAAAGAAAACGGACCAACCCACAGGTATAGAGAGATCCTATTCAGTTAGATGGTTCCTGCCCTCTCAAAGAAGATATCTGGGAATAACAAAAATAATGTCGGCCGCTGCATGAGAGACAGGTAAGTCTCAAAGGAATCGCCGAGTGATGGAATATGAAGAAGAGGGCTTTGTAACGGTATTACAAGCAGCCACCCATGTGGGGACTGTATGGGGCCGTGAGCGTACGTCTCGTGGTAGAAAAGGACATCGGGAGATGTGGGAACGAATTTCCAGAAATATAGTTGCTTAACTCGCTCGAGCTTACTGAACGGTCCGAGCGGAATCCTGTTTTCCTACATACAGCAAGCAGTTTGGCACTGGAAACACAGGTGATATTCAATACACGAATACTACGAGGCCCGTGTGCACCACAAAGTACATATCGATAAAGTCATGAGCGGTGAAGCTTCACCGCTCTCGACAAAAATAGACTAGTGGATTTTGGATCTCATTATAAGCGATACGACCCTTCTGGGGGGGGTGAGAGGGGGTGCAGAGAGGGGAAAGAAACAAGAGACCTAAAGAGGAGAGAAATGTGAGTGATGACACGTGTCTGGTGTACTAACATGGCTCCTGATTATCAGCGAACCCCTTCGAAAATGTCTCTTGGAAGGAGCATAGCTTTCTCAGGGCCCCCGCATCTGTTTCCTGAGGTTTCGCTAAGGTGTGAGGAAGGTTAGGTGGTATTGGGGTACTGCCACTAGGCCTTATTCAAGGCATGATTTTATTGCCTTTACTAATAATATATTTTGCAAACCCGATTTGTTTAAAAGATTAAGACTCGTGGGAGTAGAAGCTAGCTTGTATGCTACTGCGTGAGTACAAATGGTAAGATTTCCTGAGCACTGTTTGAGTTCTAATAACGGCCTCGAATTTCTCTTTTCAAGAGTTAGGCAGCTAAGTTAAATGGTTCTATGACAGCACTCAGATTCCTGTATTAATCATAGTTTATAATCCTAAAAATAGTGTTATAAGAAAGAGAAACGAACCACGCTTGATTAGTTCAAGTGAGAGCTTCATATGATCTTTGTTCTGTAATAGATAATCTCAATTTATATAAAGATATCGTTGTTTTTGCTGCTTCGTGGCATTGCTACTTTTTTTACGCTGTAATTTGATATTACTACTACTAATTCCTTTACAAATTTCAAACTGGCACTGAGTTTGCAGAGGGGTTAGGGGAGGGGAGGGCCGCTAAGTATTGGCTCTTATAATTATTATAAAGATTTTCAACTTGACCTTGCCGGCCAGCTCCTAAAACTCTATATCCAAATAGCAGCAAGACTATGGCCATAATACTAGTACGAAATAAAAAGCGGCCACGTTATCTATAGCAAGTTGTGCTATTTATGATCTGCCCGCTCACTGCCATCCCAAAGGATGTCTGTATGCCTGAAAACTTGTAAGACATTAAGGTGGCTAATCTCAGCTTCAACCATTAGTATACCATAAAAGAAAGAAAGGAAAGCAAGCATCCTTACCTTCAATTTATTGTTCTTACTGTCTTTGTTTTCTTTGCAAAAAAATTCTACAGCATTATCTGGAGCCCATTGCCCGATGAGTTGAACTTTTATAGTCGATCATTTGCTTACTTGGTTAGTCTGCCTTCTGGTCTGGTGGCGCAAAACATGCGTCAAGTTTGAGACTCATCCATCCAAGGGATACCGTTTCTTTACATGGTAGTGTGCGGCCTCATTGGACAATGGTGGGGTTGCGATCGGCTGTCTTGCAGAATGGCAACCACACCAGAATTTCTAGCCCAGCAGGTTAATTCACTGGTACAGCGCGAGTGGCCTTAGATCCTAGCGTACCAGTACTCGAGTACACGAGTACCTCTTCCTTGATCAGCGCCAAAGCTTAATTAGCGGGCAAGTAGAGGACCCTTCTTCTTCACTTATCTCCTCCTTTTCCCTTAAGATCAGGGTACTCACTACGCATCACTCGGCCCTCCCCCCCGAGCCGAGACTGTCGAGAATGTTCTGATGGTGGAGTTCACCGCACACCCCAACCTCTCTCAACAATATGACAAAATAAAACCGAGATAAAAAGTGATATGACATGAAGAACTTGAGAAGGAGTTATTAATATCCCTCTTGACGAAAAATGACATGCAAGGTCAGACTGAGGCTCTCTGTCCTCAGTCTTCATACTAGCCCCCACGCGCCACCAACAGCCAAAAAGAGACAAACGTGTCTGTTTTATTTTCGGCGGGACGGTACATGCCGGGTGAAACTCGTCCCCTCGCGGGCGCAACGGCATCGTGATCGACTGCAACGTGCGGTAGGAGAGTTTTTCCGTCTTGTCTTCAAGTTGCCAGGATTCTGTCTCGTAGATTTCGCTAGAACGTGATTGTCGCCTGGAGAGAAGATCTTCTCTGATTATGGCTATGAAAGTCGTGAAGACGTTAGTTATGAGTAGAATAAGGCAAGGTTACCGGAATGTCGGCCAGGTTGCATGAGACAAACGAGGAGCTCGCGTCGTAAAGTGCTGTGCTCGAGCACACTCCACAGCAACCCGCGTGCACACCACTATTGGGGTGGACAGTGCAGCACATCCAGCCAAAATAGTCAACTTCCTTTCATTTCTCCCTCCCTCATCCACTCGCCCACAAAGTGTGTTCGAGTACCGGTACCTATTACTTACTGTATTAACGTGATTGACGGACACTCCAGAAACTCGCCCGCGTGCTCCCTGCCTTTGTTTATTTTTATTTTCCGCTTCCCTTCGCCCAAGGGCAGCCGATCTAACTTATTATCCGGTCGGACATCTCACCTCCAATCCTGCGAGGCCAACCCCAATCCCGCCCCCTTGACCCGGCCGCGCCCCCAATCACACCAGATAAAGTGCGGGAGATGTCTCCCCGCAACCAATACGGTTTTTAACTTACCATCGGCTGATCGGTTATGGAAGGGAAGATGCTGTGTGATTGGATGAATTGATTTCAAATGTGCAGGATTGCAATATGGAGGAAGGTAGACATCCAGTCAGCAATCAGGGCGGCGGCGGCGGCGGTGGTTGTGGAAGGAGAGTAAATATGGGCCAAGGGTTGCGTTACCGTAAACAGAGAGAAGTTGGTGAGTACGGTACTGTGGTGTAACCAACGCCTTTCTCTGCTAACGCAAGTACCGGTACTTGAGCATTCTCTGCAGCGTGGGAGCCGTACGCGAGTTGGGGGAAGGGGGGCTGCTCGCTTGCTACAGCAGCACAGGGCCCTGGCCTACAGCAAAAGCCTTTTTGTGATGTGCTCGAATTACCTTGCCCGTACCGTGCAGGGCAGTACGTTCGCTTTCTTCCTCCCCCTCTCTCTCGACTCCTTCCAACCTCAGGAGTCTGCAGTACTCCATCATCTTCACCTTCCCTCCCGCAGGCCCATCCATCTTGCGAATGCATCTCGATCCAACATGGCGATCCAGGCATTCACTCTCCTCCTCCTCCTCACACAATGGGCCTTTCCCGCCCACTCTCAGGAAGTCGCGGAACTAATATCCTTCGAATTCTCCACAACCCTCTCTCTGGCACTCGGTTCCCCACCCCAGAAACTCCACCTCCTGCCAACCTTCTACACATCTCCTTCGACAACACTGCTGGTCCCCACGGGCGCGATGTGTCTCTCGGGTTCCCACCCTCCAGAAGGGGATTGGAATCCAATTACGGAGCCGCGAGAGGGTTCCTTCGTGGGGACTTCCTCCGGGGATGGTGGGTTGGTATTGGGTGGTGGGAGTCAGATCGTGAGGTGGAGAGCGAGTTCTAACGTTAAGAGCTTGAACCTTACGCTTAGGAGAGGAAGGGGAGAGAGTGTTAGGAATGTTTCTTTGATTGAAAGTATTTCGCCCCCCCCATTCCCTTGCCCCCAAAAAATCAAATATAAAATCAAATAAATAAACAAAATATGAAATATCACTTGGTGCAAGTACCATTGGATGAATTATAGAATCATGCTAAATCACTCTCCTCCACAGCCGAAATTTCTAACGACGGCGAATACCCCTGGCATGCGAACAGCACCTATACAAAAGCCAATTTAACGCCCGGAAGCGACTACTCCCTAATGCTATGGACGGAGAACCCACCGCGACAATCAATCTCCGGGTTCTTCACCCTGGGTCCTACAAATGCGACCTCCAACTCCACAACCACCCCTCTAGCAGAAACTGCCGAAGAATACGCCACATGCATGAAGGCGCTCGGCAAGAACGGGTACTACAATGAGACCCTCGACGCGGACTTCGTCGCTGGAGTGACCCTCGGCGAAGGGATTGGCATCACCAGCGCTTCCTGGAAGACCACGAAACCCGGGGATGAATACTCGCTACCGGGACTGCCGGTTAGTGTTATCCGCGAGAGCGTCCCGGGGTATGGAATGGTCGGGTTGAGCGCCCTGCAGAGAGCCAGGAATTCGCGTATTCCCGAAATGGATGTTGTGTCGTTGTATTTAGGCTCAAAGGGTGTTAATGGGTCGGCTGTGATGGGTGGATTTGACGAGGGGCTTATAGATCACGGGCAGAAGGCGGTTTTTTCCAAGGCGAATGTTAATTCTGAGGGGTTTGCGGTCGCGGTTACCTCCGTCAAGTACGTCGCCGAAGGCGGGGGAGGAAGTAAGGAAACAGAAGTATACAAGTCCACCACGGAAGGTACACAAATGGCGCTCTCGTACAATTCTTTTCGAATAAGGTTACCGCTGGAAATGATCACCCCGCTTCTCCGACTACTCGGGAACCCAAGTTACGACAAGGGTGTGGACGGGTACGTCTACACTGGCACCCCGCCAACAGACTACACCCTGCACATAACCCTCTGGAACGGAACCTCAACCGTGACAGTCAATGTCCCGGCGACATCCCTAATAACCACCGACGAGAGCACCGACAACCCGCTAACTTCCCACCGCGAATCCGGACAAACCTACCTACGCATAGCCCCCACTTCCCCAACTGACGGCCCTTCCCTAGGCCGCCCATTCCTGGAACATATCTACCTAATCAACGCTCCGCCGACAATCAACAAATTCCACCTCTCGGCCGTACCCTCCACCCCACGAAGAAGCAACCTGACCCCGGCCTCCAGAACCTCCATAGCAATATTCCTCACCGACAGTACCACAACAAACTCCAACTCCAGAGATGCCCCAGCTATTGGCCCCATGGTTGGTGGTATCCTCGGCGGCGTAGTATTTCTCGTACTAGCGGTAATAGCATACATAGCCCTCCAGCGCCGGCGCACACGAAGCCGAAGCTCGGGGAGTAGGCTAACCGTGCACTTTGCACCCTCCTCTTTCTCCCCGCCCACGCTCTACGAGGAGGAGGGGGAGAAATCCCGTACGCGCTCCCTAGCAACAAGCACGAACCTATCAGCCTTCGAAAAGGAGGTCGGCGTCTTCGCGATGCCGCCAAACCACCCCCGCCAACAACCAAGGAGATCCTCCAGTGCACCATTACACCGCCCACGCACTGGCATCCCCGGGCAAACACGGCAAACCGTCTCCCAACAATCCACCCGCCGCCAACGCGAATCTGAGGGTTCCACCGTAGCACGGGTGCTCCCTTCATCCCCCAGTCCAACGCTCGAAATATACGAAGTCTCAGAGGGCGTCACCGCCGCTAGCACTGCTACCATGGGAAAGGTTTACACTGGCGCGGGCATCGTCGGTACTCCCCACGCTAGCACCCCTTCCTCCGCCTCCTCCTCCTCGGCGAGGGTAGTAGCTCCGGCAAAAGCGCATGTCCGCACAGCGAGTCTCGGGCGTATGGTTACGCCGGTGCATGTAGAGTTCAGCCCTGGCACATCTAGGCGGAGTTCCGTCCGGACACCACCATTGAAGAGGCATAGTCAGCTGGGCCAAGACGGGAGGAGTAGTGGTGAGACTGACGAGAGCAGTGTTTTCGGACTTGGGGCTGTTGCGAAGGATGGGGAGTTTTTGAGGAAGGAGGAGGCAAAGGAGGTGTACCCGCGGGTCGGGGAGGAGGAGGAGGGGTATGCGGATAGGGAGATGCAGACGCGGCGATGATAATTACTGATGAGAGTGGGGTAATGGGATATGAAGTATAGGATTTGTATGATAGATGGATTTTTTTTCTTTCTTTCGATTGGTTTAACGGGTGTGGGTGTTGGATGTGCAGGGGTTTTGGGATTCTTCATTTATATGCTTAGTTCTATGTACAAGTGCCAGGGGAGATGTTTTCACAAGAGACAGTGATTGTTTTGTGCGTTAACCTAGATTAACTGTTCATTAACTTTCTGGCGGGCATGATACTGTACAAAGGTAGGGACTATTAACCAAGGCAGTCAGATATATTTGGCTGACTAACCTGAAAATAACCCTTCCCTAACTTCTTGCCGGACCCTGTACCATAATTGTACGAAATTCTTGTAAGCTTGGGTATGCTTTACAAGGGGGGAGGAAGGAAGAGAGCAAGATTCATCACACATACCCTACCAATTAGCCAACAAACCTAATTCCCCCCCATCCACCCATCCGCCCATCCATCAACCTCTCACTCGGTTTCCAAAACTCCAACTCGACCCTTTTCCGCATGCAGGAACGATAACCACCTGCTGTGCTGTAACGAAGCAACGCGCGCGTGACCAATATATCTAGCAGGCCTTTGGTGCAAGAAAAGGAAAAAGGTGACACAACGCTGTACCCCTTCCTCACGGGGCGCGGGAAACAAATAAACAAGGTTGCGAAACAGTGCGCAACCAATGGTGTTCATGGCCGTGGCCATGAATTCGTGGGGGGGTGGGGGGTTGAGTTACTGTGCAGAGATGAGGAAGAGGTGGATGAGGATAGGGATGAGCAACATCTGCAGTGATACCAACGCCAGCCAGTAGGAATTGCTGATCTAGCTCGTGTGTGGGATACCACTATGATTCACAGGTGACATTGTCGTGGGCATCATATCTAATCACTCGAGGTTCACATTTAGGCATTCCATCATCATTGTCACGAGTGTCTTGGCGCCTTGGCAATGAGGCTTGCATGCACACATCATAGGGCACTCCTTCACAAGCCTGCTGCAGCGTCAACGACAATCAACCCCCACACCGAACACCAGCATGCCTCTCCACCTCCTCCACCACAAGTCTTACCACGTCTACTCTGCCGAGAATATCGCTCGCGTGCGCCGCGATGAGGCAGATGCCGCGGCGCACGAGGCGGCGGAGGATGCGCGGATGCAAGCCGCCGACGCGGAGGCTCGGATGAAGCTATTACGAGAGCGAGCCGGGCAGGGGGATTCCACGGCGGCAGTGGAGAAGATATCAGAGCACGGAACCGAAGAACCAGCTGCCCGTCATACAGAGGTTCGAGACTCCCGGCCTCGCCCACCGCTGGAAGGCGGAATCTTGGGTGCCGACGGACACATTAACCTCTTCCCGACCCCTAGGGGCCCACGGGGCGGGAATCCGGAAAGGGAGAGGGAAAAGAAGGAGGAGAAGGAACGGGATGAAGGGGCTATGGGAAAGGTGGTGGGTGAGAGGCGGCCTTGGTATTCTAGTGTCGACCTTGTGTCTGGACGCCAGAGGGAGAAGGAGCAGGATGGGAGGAAGACAGAGTGGGAAGGGAAGAGGGAGGAAAGGAGGAAGGAGGCGGGGGATCCGTTGCGGGCCATAAGGAAGGGGGTTAGGGGGGTAAAGGAGGTGCGCAGTGATAGGGAGGAGTGGAAGAAGAGGAGGGAGAGGGAGGTGGGCGAGGTGGAAACCAGGGGTTGGCAGCATGGGCGGGATGAGAAGGCCCACAGGAATGACCGAGGTGATAGGAGCGAGAGGGATGGCGACAGGAAGAGAAGGAGAAGAAGCCGCAGTCGAAACAGAAGTCGCAGCCCAAGTCGACATGGTAGAACCCACAAGGGACACTCCCACTCCCACTCTCACTCGGATCCCCACTCCCGCAGCCATAGGCATAAGCACCACCACGATGCCCCGGATCATCGCCACCATCATCACCACCACCATTCTCGCTCCTACCGTCGCAGGTCAAGATCCAAATCCCCAAACCCGACTTTGGAATCCCTCCGCAAAGAAAAATCGGCGCGCGAGTCCGCGGAGCGCCAAAAAGCCGCCTCACTCCTGGCAAAGGCCAAAGCGGACTCCGAACCGGGCTGGAAACCTGTCCCTGGCGGTCGCTATTCTAGTCAATTCGGGCATCGGCCTGAATAACGGAGTACCTGGGCTAGTTTCATACGGTTCTCGTTTCGTACGGTAGATAATGGTAGGTAATAAACGATTAAACAAATAGGCTAGTCTTTTGGGAATGCCGTAAATGAATGAATGTGACTAATTGTTAAATAATCCATTATACTCCGGTACAGTACACTTTACAACTCTTGGACACTGGGATTATCTAATGGTACATACTAAATACCTCCCCTCTCCCAGCCGTCAGCAAAAGCACTGGATCCTAAAACACAGGCCGTATGATACTGGTACGGTATCCCACCTAACTGGGGATGGTGGGGCAAACCTGAGCAGAGCCCTGATACAAAGCACAAATCCGCTAAATACATGAAACGACAAAAAGATACCAAGAACATTCCACCATGTCCACTGGTTACCCGTGCAGTACCCAACGGCTTCCAAACTCTCCGGGATGGGGAAATGAATAAGTGATTCACTTATGGTATACTTTGCCCGTTTCCGGGCACCATATTTCACGGAGGGGTGCCGTAGCTTGGGCGACATACAGCACATGTATCATAGCTCAACCTTTCCGGAGACTACAGCGAGTCCTGCACGTACCCGTAGCAATCGTTTGTGCGCCATATGATACGCTGAGCACACAAGTCACTGGACACCCCGCCTCGCCCGGGATTTGCTCTCGAGTTCTGGCTGACCACTCCCTCTCCCTCTCCCTCCCCCCTGCTTTATGTTATAGGGTATGCGGGTGGCACTTTCCAGAAGTGACTCCGGGAGTTGGCCCACCTACCGTTACCGTACCTACCCACCCAGCTGGAAACAGGTTTGGTCGTTTGATAGCGGGTGATTGTGAACCCCCTCCCTCACTTGGGAGAGACGTGCCTTGGAAAAGGGAGTCCTGATGTCATACTTTCTGGAAAGGATGCTGCGAGAGAGGGAGAGAGAGAGAGGGGAGAAAAAAAAGAGATCATGGGGTGATTTTTTTCTTTCAAAACTGATTTTGCACTTTTTTTCAGATGGGTGATTGCTTGTTCAAGTGTAGGTACAGTAGGTAGGATAGGTAAGTTGGCCTCGGATGATTACCGTGCTCGAGTGGCTACCGGGATCTGGAATTCATGGTACAGTACTGCTCCGCACAATTTCTGCCGTTGGAAGAGGGGGAACGGCTTCTGGGGCTGGGCTGGGCTGGGTTGGGGGGGGAGATGATGTGGTTGGCCTGGTGTTTGGTTAGGACTGCAGTGTGCGCCCCCCGTGTTTATCAGCTGATGGGAGGGATTACGGCGGGTTTGGGTGATGTGGTCATAAGTTTTCGTGCGGTCTCAGGCAATTGTGTTGTGGATGAAGATAGTATGGCTTCGGTTTGATATCTTTGCCTTTGCACACTGATAAGTGTGTGATGGAGGGCTTGTGTGTGCGTGCGTGGGGGGCTTAGGTGGCGGTCGGTGGAAAATAGACACAGGTGCAAAGAATGAGTTTGCGCAAAAGGTTGTAGGTAGCTTGAAGGCTGGGTGGTGAGTCAACAAATATTGAGTCGCCTTTAAGTTTTGTTTTCCTGCTCAAATTTGGATTTGGGCTGTTTGCTGGTTTGGGTATTTGTCTAACTGGACGGCGGCTATTGAATAAGTGATAATCTGCAACTGAATACCTAATATTATTATTATAACTAGTTAAAACTTTTGAATAGATTGTGCCAGTGGAGTGGGGGTGA